>ERZ772772.78-NODE-78-length-54283-cov-4.562588_pt1 | contig 54283 bp, 36 predicted proteins | sample MGYA00511484_ERZ772772 | MGnify/ENA primary metagenome ERZ772772 (study PRJEB29015, sample SAMEA2737913) | human oral metagenome | biome: human oral; feature: human-associated habitat; material: dental | place: China | collected 2088 ... | reverse complement strand
GAACCCACGTATTCAGCTTGGAAGGCTGATGTTCTACCATTGAACTACACCTGCAGGCGACAACAGAGATTTTACACGAAAGTATGACTCATGTCAAGATTTTTTTAAAATATAAAAGCACCTTATAACAGGCACTTTTATATTTTAAAGGATTTTGATGATATTTTAATTGAGATCTGATAATTTCTATAAGTTATCTATGCAAAATAATCATGGCTTTTTGGATTGTTACTCAAACAAGGGTGTTGAATAGTATCTATCGCCGCTGTCAGGGAGTATTGCAACTATGGTTTTTCCTTTATTCTCAGGACGTTTTGCAATTTCAAGTGCTGCATATAAGGCTGCACCTGATGATATACCTACAAGCACCCCTTCTTTTTTGGCTATAAGCTTTGCGTATTCAAATGCATTGTCATTGCTTACTGTAAAAATCTCATCATATATATCCGCATCAAGTGTATTTGGCTTAAACCCCGCACCTATTCCCTGAATTTTATGAGGTCCTGTTTTACCTTCGGATAAGAACGGTGAATCAACAGGTTCTACTGCTATTGCTTTTAATTCAGGCTTCATTTTTTTAAGATATCTGCCGGTGCCTGTTATAGTGCCTCCTGTTCCTATACCTGATATTATAATATCCACTTTACCGTCAGTATCCTTCCATATCTCAGGTCCTGTTGTTTCTTCATGAACCTTGGGATTTGCAGGGTTGTCAAATTGAGCAGGGATAAAGCTTTCCGGGATTGTAGCTGCAATTTCTTCAGCTTTTGCAATAGCACCTTTCATTCCCTTTGAACCTTCGGTAAGAACTATCTCGGCACCGTAGGCTTTAAGTATATTTCTTCTTTCAATGCTCATAGTGTCAGGCATTGTGAGTATAACTCTATAACCCTTTGACGCACCTATTGCGGCTAACCCTATACCTGTATTTCCTGAAGTTGGCTCAATTATTACCGAACCGGACTTTAATCTGCCGTTTTTTTCAGCATCTTCAATCATAGCTTTTGCTATACGATCCTTAATACTTCCTGCCGGATTTAGATATTCAAGCTTTACAAGTATTTTTGCCTCAATGTGCTCTTCTTTTTCAATATTAACCACTTCGAGAAGCGGGGTATTTCCTATAATTTGTGAACTGTTTTTATATAACATAAACTTACCTCCTTGAAATATAAACCTGTAAACTACTAGGTTTTATAGGTTTATATTACTTTATTCACTATAATTTGTCAAGACATAAGTTGCCTATGTAAATAGTATCTGTATATACTTTTTGTAAAGCAAGACTATTCAGAGCTTAAGCTTCCTGTGCGGCTTCAGCCTGAGAAGGTAGAAAAAAGGGCTGTCTATTTACTGACAGCCCCTTTAAAAAATATGGTATTTTAGGGTTATTTGTTGCTATGACTCTCCAATTATATTTGATGTCCTACCATCAATAGTAATAGCCTGGTGATTGTTAATAGGACATATCTTCAAATCCGGAAATTCTTTTAAAATAGTAGCGGTAACCTTTTTGAATGGTGCAGTAAGATAATGTGGCAAGACATAAAAATCAATTAAGTTAAGTCCATAATCATCGCTTTGTGAATATCCCTCCGGCTTTTCGTCCATTTTTTCAATATAAGAAATATCAGGTGCACATATAATTGCTCCGGCTGACTCACCAATCATAAGCTTTCCTTTTTCAAGTTCTTCCTTTAACAATATATCAACGCCGGTTCTGCGCAATTGGTCAATTAAGAAAAATGAATTTCCACCAGTAAAATAAATAATATTTGCATCTTTAAAAGCTGATTTTATCGTTGAAGAATCTTCCTTTGAAATATCAATCTCTGTAACAATCGCTCCCATTTTTTTAAATAGTTTTCTTGCAGAGCCTACATATCCGGTATAACCTTCATTAATAGAAGCCGTTGGTATAAAAACTACTTTTTTCATTTTAATTTCTTCTTTGATTAAATTGCCAACGCTTGAAAAATGTGAACACAAAAATAACTTCATACAGATATACTCCTTAATTTCAAATTTTAATTATTACTTATATTTATTATCAAAAGATAATAATACATCATTAGGCGTACAGTCAAGTGCTTTCCCATATGCTTGACAGACATAAGTTATCTATGTGAATATAAATTTTTAGTTTAATAGACATATATGGCATTTAAAATATTCTGTATATTGTATAAAAACTATATAATTAAAAGATTAAAACTTAGTTCAAAATAAAAAGTCAAAAAATGCAAATTATTTACAAATTGACCTTTTTTTGCTATACTAAAGCACGCTTTATGAAAGCTTGCTTAAAACTATAATAAAACAGGAGGTCAACATGAGCTTTAAGCTTAGATTAAGGACTGCGGCAGTGATGGCAGTAATATCAGCTTTTATGTTCAGTATATTTCAAGGAAATATGAATGTAAATGCAGATACAGGGACAGTTACAGAGAATATGGGAAATAAAGGAGCAGATAATTTACAGGAGATGAAAAAAACATATACCGATGATTCTGATTATGTACTGAAAAAAGATATTATAATCTTATTTAAGAGATTATCAGGGCAGCTGGGCGGTGATATGTATGATATAGGAAATTATGCAGGTGCTGATGATAAGTTTATAAATGAGGCGGTTTTGGATCTTAAAAGGTCCGGAGTGATTGACAGTGTGCCGGATACACAGAAAAGTCTATCCGATACGGCTGATGAAACACAGAAAAATGCAGTAGATAAAAATTATGCGGTTTTATTTGAAGATTTAAATGAGCCCTTAAAAAAAGGCGAGTTTTATTATATATTTGCAAAATATATAGGGCTTGAACCTGTAAATCAGGCTACCGGATTTAATGATGATGTTTCAATTAATGGATATATAAAGCCTTATATAAAAGCTTTTGAAGCAGCAGGTATAATTGAATCAAAGGATAAAAATTTTAATAATGATGAAGTAATTAAAAAAGGTGAATTAAGGTTCATACTAAGAGATGCGATTGCAGGCGTTATAAATGCCGATAGTTCTAAAAACACGGATAATGTAAAGGCAGACGGTTTATTAAAAGGATTTTTAATAATAAACTCAAAGGATATATCCGTAAAAAATCTGAGGAAAAATGTAAGAGTGCTTGTAAATAAAGATGCCGGAAACGGAAAGCTCACATTTATCGATTCGGAGATTTCGCAGCTTTATATTGCATCAGGAGTTGAAAATCTTGAAGTAAGACTATCAAATTCAAAGCTTGAATCTGCAAAAAGCATGGGCAAAAATATAAAATATTCTGATTTGGGTGCGGATGGGAGTTTAACACCGTTACCTGATCCGGGAGAATATAAACCCTCTGAAATTAAAGATAATACTACTAAAAATAAACCGTCAACAAAGTTTGTTACAAGAAATTCACAAAAACCGGCTTCAGGTTCAGGCTCAAATTCAAGTTCGGGATCGGGTTCAAACTCAAAACCCGGTTCAAACGGAAAAAATCCTGATACGCCGGAAAATGGTAATAATGGTAATAAGAATAACAGGGGCAATAATCAGGCAGGTCAGGGTGTACCGCAGCCGCATAATCCGGGTACGGATGGAAATATTACTCCACAGCCGCCTTTAAATCCTCAAGACCCCAAGAATCCTCATAATCCGAAAAATCCGCAAGAACCTAAAAAACCGGATACGGGAGCGGATAAGGGCAAGGATAATGATAAGGATAAAATTGATGAGGACTTAAAGGATGCTGTAAGAGATTTTGTAATAATGAACGATAAGCTCTATGCAGATACAGCTTTAAGGTATAAGCAGGGAGAATCGGTGCAGCTTCCCGGTACTGCCCTTATAGGTTTAAAAAACACAGGCGAAAATAACGGCAGCCTTTTTGAGATAAAGTGGCTTGGAAAAAGTCTTAATGATATTAACAATTCAAAAAAAGGCGAATATGAAGTGGCAGCCTGTACAGAGCAGGAACTTATTATAAATGATAAAAACTATGGCAAGGTAAAATTTATAGTGAAAGTAATTATAGAATAAAATAATCTATAGTGAAATAATCTATAAAACAAAATAATTATAAAATAAAATAATTATAAAACAAAACAAAGCAGATTATATTTTTTAAAATACGGGTGATATATAATGATATAAAATATAAAGCACTATATTAAAATATAAAGAGGTTTATTTAAATAATATGAATAATATATATAGCTCTTATATATGTGAGGAAAATAAAAAATATACGGGAAATAATGAAATAAATACTGAGGAAAATATTGTAAATTCCACAGAAAATTTAAATAAAAAAACAAGGCTTAATTATAATGTAGTATATAGAACATTTAAATTAAATAATAAAAAAATAGCATATTTATTATCAGCTACATTGCTGTTTTCATCATTTACGGCACCAAAAATTTATGCACAGGAATTAAAAAATGAAATCGGACATACATCACAGGAAATAAAAAACGAAATCGGATATACATCACAGGGCATAAAAAATGCAATCGACCATACATCACATGGCATAGATGATGAAGCTGAATATAAGTATAATATAAAAAATGAAACTGAATCCGGGCAGAGTCAAGAAGCCGGAGGGGTATATTTACAGAATATAAAAGATAAAAGTGAATATACTGATGATGTAAAATCTGCAACAACACAGGAAAAAAATATCAGGCTTATAGTTGAACTTGAAAAGGATTCTATTATAGAGGAGGCAATAAACCGTGATATCGAATATTCACAGCTTGGAGAAGCGTTTATAGATGATAAAAAAGAAGAACTGAAAATAGATCAGGATCTTCTTTTATCCGAGATAAAAGATAGCGGGATAGAAGCGGATACCTCACAGAGCAGACATTATGATACCATATTTAACGGATTTACAATTGATATAAGCTCTGAAAAATCGGGTGAAATTCAAAAAATTGAAAATCTTCCCGGAGTTAAAAATGTTTATGTATCACAGGAATTTCAAAGACCGCATTTGAAATCTTCAAATAAAATAATAGGTTCATCCTATGCGTGGAATACACTGGGCTATAAAGGTGAGGGTACTGTAATTGCCGTTATAGATTCGGGCATAGACTATACACATAAGGCATTTAGGCTTGATGATCCGCAAAAAGCTGCATATTCAAAGGAGAGTATAGAGACGGCTATAAGGCAGAACAGGCTTAAGGGTTCGTATTATTCAGATAAAATACCTTATGGATATAATTATTATGATTATAATAAAAATCTTTTTGACAGCTACGGAATTATGCATGGAATGCATGTATCAGGTATAGCGGGGGCAAATGATAAAGAAGAAAATATATATGGTGTAGCACCTAATGCACAGATACTTGCCCTTAAGGTATTTTCAGATGACATTAAATACCCCTCCACATTTACAGATATATGGCTTAAAGCACTTGATGATGCCATAGCTCTTAAGGCGGATGTGGTAAATTTAAGCCTTGGTTCTGCTGCAGGTTTTTCTATCGAAGGCAGGGATTATCCGGAGAGTGAGGTTATAAATAAGGCAAGAAAGGCAGGGATAGTGATTTCAATATCAGCCGGCAATGACGGAACAATCACTGCGGGAAATCCTTATAATATAAAACCGCTTAAACAAAATTATGATACGGCGGTAGTTGCAAGTCCTGCACTTGATGAGGCTTCAATAGCGGTTGCTTCAATGGAAAACAGCAAAAAGCAATTAAATATAATTAAGTTTAAAGATGAATATCAGGCACATTTAAGTGAGACGGTCGATTTGCACAAAGGAGAAAATGCACCTGAAATTATAAGTAAAAATATATATGATCTTAAAAATTTTACAGATGCACAGTTGGATCCGGATAAAACGGCTGATAATATAAAAGGTAAATTTGCTATGCTTGAACTTGATAGAAACCTTGACAGTTCATTTAGTGATAAATTAAAAAATATAGTAAAATATAATCCGGCAGGTATTATTTTATATAATAATAAAAATACGGGAGAACAGCTGACAGGCGTGCCGTCTTTACCTGATGAAGCAAAAAAAATTACTGTTTTAAGGATAAAAAGAAGTACCTATGATAAAATAAAAAAGGCTTACGATAAAAATAACGACCTTAAAATAGATGTATATACAAAAACACAGTCCGTGGAAAATATAAATTCAGGAACTCTTTCAAGTTTTTCATCATGGGGACCGACACCCGATCTTCGTATTAAGCCTGAAATAACGGCTCCGGGAGGAAGTATTTATTCGACAACCGAAGATCAGAAATATAAAAATATGTCAGGTACTTCAATGGCATCACCACAGGTTGCCGGAGCTGCCGCCATAGTTAAGCAGTATATTAAGCAGAATAATATAGCGACAAATGATGAATACGGCAGCAGTGAATTTGTAAAGCTTCTCCTTATGAATACCGCCGTACCGTTAAAGGAGTATGATCTGGTAGATGATGTACCTTATTTTGTAAGGCAGCAGGGTAGCGGTGTATTAAATATTGAAAATGCTTTAAAGACAAAGGTTGTTGTAAGAGTAAGGGGGACAAATGATGATAATGCCGACGGAAAGCTTGAACTTAGGGAAATTCACAGCAAGCAGTTCAGTGCAAGACTTACACTTGAAAACTTTGGCGATGCAGCAAAAACCTATACTATATCTTCAGAAGCGTTGTATGAACCTGTAGAAGATGGATACAGGACACAAACTTCCGCCCTTATCAAGTCTAAACAATCACAGGTGCGCAAAAAAATTACGGTAGATGCATATTCAACACTTGATGAGGAATTTGTTATGGATTATTCGGATGCACAGGAGCTTGAAGAAAATAATTTTATAGAGGGTTTTATAACGCTTGAAGATAGTGACGGTATTTCAAACCTCAGTATTCCGTTTTTAGGATTTTACGGAGACTGGGCACAGCAGAAAGCAATAGATGCTTTTCAGCTTCCTGAAAAGGGTCAGGATAAAAGGCAGGTACAGTTTAATGTGGGACAAAAAGCTGATACACCCTCATCCATGTTCGGGACTAAGATGATGCTTAAACTTCCGGTGTACAAGGGTATACTTTATTTTTCACCGGGCAGTGTATATTATCCTGAAGCCGGAGTAAGGATTGCACCTTTAAGAAATATGGAAGATATAGAATATTCAATCATTAACGAAGATACTAATGAAACATTAAGAGTGCTCGGAATGTCAAAGTCAGTCAGAAAATTGAACAGGCTGAATGTAAACAGCAGTTTTATAAAGATGCCTGATTCATACTGGGATGGGAAGATAAACGGAATGCCTGCATCAGATGATATAAACTATATATACCAGATAAAGGCAAAACTTAACAATAACGGAATAGGCGGCGACGGTGAGCAGATCTATCGTTATCCGATAAGGATAGATACCTCAAAACCCGTTGTGAACAATATAAATATAACCGGAACCCAAGGTAATACCGAGGGTATGAAAGATGTAAGTTTTAAAGTTTATGAAAAAGGCATAGGAATTGAAAAGATATATCTTCAGTCGGTAAGATATTTAAAAGGTGATAACGGGCAGCTTATGCCAAGATATGGCAGAGCATTTGCGATAATATTTACCGATGAGCCTGTAAAAGATAATAAACAGCTTATAAAGGTTGAGGATGGAAAACTTTTTATACCTGAAAGTCAGGTACCCGATTCTCCGGATAAAAGAGGTGAGATATATGTTTATTCAAATAACTTCAGAAACAGTGAGATAGAGATACATTGCCCGTATTTTGTAGACAGTGCAAAACTTTTAATTTCGGCACAGGATTATCTGTCAAATGAAAACGGCATTATAACGGATACAGGTGCCGTAAAGGAATATAATATACTGCGTTTTGTAAATTTCTTTGATTATATAGAAAATTACAAAGCAAATGTATATATAAACGGAAATCATCTTGTGGACAGAGATACCTATACTACTAATGAGGAAAAGGCGGTTATAAAAATTGTACTTCCGGATAATAAATCACATTTAAGCAGGCTTTCATTAAAGAGCAATAATGTAATGTATGATATTATAAAAGATGACAAGCCTGATATGAAAAATATAAAGAAATACAAGTTCAGATATAACAGTGATGATAATTCGGTAGAGTTTACAATTGAGCAGATGGATGCCGGTTATGATATAGCTACCGCTTTTAAAAGCGGCAGTATGCCTGATTTAAAGGAAACGGGAAATGAAGATGAATCGGGGAAAGATAATGGAGAAAATAAAAATAATAATCCTGAAAACAGGCAGGAAAATGGAGCTGAAAAACCTCCTGCGACCCCGTCAAATGCCGGAAATAAGAATCATTCGGGATATACTAAAGATGCAGGTGCAAAAAACAATAAAAACAGCTATGCCACACCAAGCGATGCCTCAAAGGATGAAAAAGAAGATTTATTAATAATAGAAACCGATGAGTCAGATATAAAAAATGATATAAACAATACAAAAAAGGGATATCCGGCAGTATTTTTAAATACACCCGGGCTCTTAGATATATTAAACGCATCAAGTGTAAGAGAGGGAAAGCTTAAGGTTGCAGGTTTTATAGGTTATATAAATGAGGATGATGTAATTGAAGATGTAAATATAAAGCTTGTTGACAATGACGGAAATACTATAGGTGATATTATAAATATAAAAGGTTCTGATTTATACAGGAAAAAAATCAATTTGAGAAGTTCGGGAAAAACACTGTATGACGGTTACGGCTATCCGTTTGAAACTGAAATTAATGTGGAGGATTTTAATGTAGATATAAGGGTTGAGGTGATTACGGCAGGCAAAAAGACGGCATCAATAGTAAGGCGACTTTTTTATGACAGATTAAATCCCCTTGTAGATTATCAGGTATATGACAGAGAACTGAGTTCTGAAAATGTCAGAATTAAGGTAAGAGCAAGAGACAATTCGATTAAGCTAAGACTTTATAGAGGAGATTCACTTATAGGTATGGATGATAAAACCGGGCTTTCATACAGGAAAGCGGCTGACGGGGTTACAACCGAGATTATAAGAGATATAAAAGTGCCTTTAAATAAAGGGCAAAACAGTATAAGTATAAGTTCGGTTGATATTGCAGGTAATAAGACTCAAAAGACTATATATATTTACAGGTCAAATTAGACAAAATTTGTCTTTTTATGATATACTACTTAGTGGCAGCCAAGTCTAAAAAGCCAGATTTAAATTTAAAATTCGGAGGTCCTAATTATATGGAAGAAAAGGGTATAAAAAAAGACAGTCAGGTTGAGGAAAACTATATTAAAAAAGACAGCCGGATTGACGAAAATTCAGATGGAGGCACTACTAAAAAAGAGACAATATCTAAAAACTTTATAGAGCTTGAGATAGATAAGGATCTTAAGGAGGGAAGGTATACAAAAGTACAGACCAGATTTCCACCTGAGCCGAACGGATATCTGCATATAGGTCATGCCAAGGCTATTATACTGAGCTATATGATGGCACAGAAATATGGAGGGAAATTTAATCTCAGATTTGATGATACAAATCCTTCAAAAGAAAAAGAGGAATTTGTAGAGTCAATTAAGGAAGATGTAAAATGGCTTGGAGCGGACTATGAAGACAGGCTGTTTTTTGCCTCGGATTACTTTGATGAGATGATAGAAAAGGCACAGCTCCTTATAAAAAAAGGTAAAGCTTTTGTATGTGATCTAAGTGCGGAGCAGATAAAACAATACAGGGGGGATTTTACCACTCCCGGGAAAGAAAGCCCTTATAGGAACAGGAGTATTGAGGAGAATTTAAGACTGTTTAATGATATGAAAGAGGGCAGATGTGCAGAGGGAAGCAGGGTACTCAGGGCAAAAATTGATATGAAAAGCCCGAATATAAACATGAGAGATCCTGTGATTTACAGAGTCGCATATAAAAGCCATCATAATACCGGTGATAAATACTGTATTTATCCAATGTACGATTTTGCACATCCGCTTGAGGATGCAATAGAGGGTATAACCCACAGCCTCTGTACTCTTGAATTTGAGGATCACAGACCCCTTTATGACTGGTTTGTAAATGAATGTGAATATAAAAGTCCTCCACGTCAGATAGAATTTGCAAAGCTTTATCTGACTAATGTAATAACTGGAAAAAGATATATAAAAAAGCTGGTTGAGGACGGTGTGGTTGACGGCTGGGATGACCCCAGGCTTGTTTCTATTGCCGCACTCAGAAGACGAGGCTATACACCTGAGTCGATAAAAAGATTTATTGAGCTGTCAGGGGTTTCAAAGGCAAACTCATCGTCCGACTATGCTATGCTTGAATACTGCATAAGAGAGGATCTTAAACTGAAAAGACCACGTATGATGGCAGTGCTTGACCCTATAAAACTTACAATAGACAATTATCCTGAGGGAAAAAGTGAAATGCTTGAAATCCCGAATAATCTTGAGAACCCGGAGCTTGGAAGCAGACAGGTTGAATTTTCGGGGGAACTTTTGATTGAAAGAGATGATTTTATGGAAAATCCGCCTAAAAAGTATTTCAGACTGTTTTTAGGAAATGAGGTCAGGCTTATGGGAGCTTATTTTGTAAAATGTACAGGCTTTGAAAAAGATGATGACGGAAATGTAACTGTGGTTCATGCACAATACGATCCTGAAACAAAGAGCGGAAGCGGTTTTGAAGGAAGAAAAGTAAAAGGAACCATACACTGGGTAAATAAATCAACTGCCGTAAATGTAGAATGCAGACTTTATGAGAATATTATAAATGAAAACAGTGAGGATCAAAATTCACAGGAGGATGGAAGCCTTAATTTAAATCCTAACTCTCTTAAAACAATAAAGGGTGCATATGTTGAACCTTTGCTTAAGGAGGCCAGTCCGTATGAGAGTTTTCAGTTTGTAAGAAACGGATTTTTCTGTGTGGATTCAAAGGATTCACATGCACATAATCCTGTATTTAACAGGATAGTCGGTCTTAAAAGCTCATTTAAACTTGAGAATAAATAAAACAGGAACAAAATACAAAAATGCTTAAAGCTTATTTGAAAAATAAAAGATATATAAGAGCATTAATTATATATGGAACTTATAATACCACTTAAAAGCAGTAAAAAACCTATTTATGAGCAAATATATGAGTATATTAAAAATGAGATAAAGAGCGGAAATCTCCGCACTTGTGAAAAACTTCCGTCAACCAGAAAACTGTCGTCCGATCTTAAAATAAGCCGTTCTACAGTACAACTTGCCTATGCCCAGCTTGAAGCCGAAGGCTATGTGGAGGCCTGTGCTTCAAGGGGCTATTTTATATCAAAGATTGAGGAACTTTATAACCTTGAGCAGTCTGAGAGCTTAAAAGGAAATGAAAATTACGAAAAAGTTCATACAATTTTTAAAGAAAAGACTTTTTCTTATAATAATATTATAGGCGGCAAAGATAAAGAAAGCACTAAAAAAAATATAATTGATTTTTCACCAAGAGGTATTGATTTTTCCGCATTTCCATATACCGTATGGAGGAAGCTTTCAAGGGATACATTTGCAGACGACAATACAAGTATGTTTTCATCAGGGGACCATAAGGGCGAGTTGGCACTCAGAGAAGCGATAGCAAGCTATCTGCACCATGCAAGAGCTGTGGAAGCAAGTGCGGACAGGGTTATAATAGGTGCCGGAAATGAGTACCTTATGCTTGTACTTGGAATTATATTGGGTAAACGCCGTATAGCAATTGAAAATCCTACATATAAACAGGCATACCGTGTTCTTAAGAGTATGGGATGGGATATAAGTGCTATAAGTATGGATGAGTCGGGAGTAAAAACTTCGGACTTAAAAAAAAGCTGTGCGGATATAGTATATACCATGCCGTCTCACCAGTACCCTACCGGTATAGTAATGTCGGCTTCAAGGCGAAGTGAAATTATAAACTGGGCTGTTGAAGATAAAAAAAGATATATTATAGAAGATGATTATGACAGTGAATTCCGTTATAAGGGCAGACCCATACCTGCAATGCAGGGAATGGGAGGTGCAGATAATGTAATTTACATAGGAACATTTTCAAAAGCCATAGCACCGGCTATAAGAGTAAGTTTTATGCTTCTTCCTGACAGGCTTATGGAAGCATATGAGAGGCAGGCTGGATTTTTATCATGTACGGTTCCGAGACCTTTCCAGAATATACTGTATAATTTTATAGCCGATGGTCATTTTGAGAGGCATCTGAACCGGATGAGAAAGATTTATAAATCAAAGCATGATATATTTATAGATGAGTTAAAACCGTTTTTAGAAAAATTTGATATAATAGGTTCAAATGCAGGTCATCATCTTATACTAAAAAGCAAAACCGGAAAATCGGCACAATATCTGGCTGAGCTTGCCGCTCAAAAGGGAGTAAAGGTTTATCCGATAGATGATTTTTTTATAGATGATTTATATATGAATGATTTTAATTCGGGAGATTTTGATACAGATGATTTTATAGAAAAAAGAATAGATAAAACGGTTATACTCGGTTATGCACCTTTAAGTATAAAGGATATAAGGAAAGGATTGCTACTTCTTAAGGAAGTATGGCTTTAAGAGCAATATTATATAAATAAATACTCTGCCATACACTATACTCATAATTGCATAGGAGAATTTACATGGCAAGAAAAAGCAGGAGAAGCAGGAGAAAAAAGCAGAAGGCATATATTAGAAATAATAATATAAATAATAACATAAATATTGCCGCTAAACCCGGAAGAAAAAGGAGCAGAAAAAAGGGTGGCGGTGCGGGGAAAAGCAGAGCTTTAAATGCCCATAAAAAAATAAATGCTCAAATATATGATATGCCCGGGTATAATGGTGATATATATAACGGTATGCCATATGACGGTACTGTATATAACGGCAATGTATATGACGGGACAATATATGATACAAATTCGTATGACAATATGGCATATAATGATGCACGAGGATATATAGGTGATGAATACGGTATAGATATATATGGCGGCGATGGACGAAAAAGTAAAAAAAGCTATAAAAAGGTCGATATTAAAACAGTTGTTAAAAATTCGGCAGCAGCAGTTTTAGATTTATTTTTTAATTTATTTTCAAATTTAAAGGAAAATCTTGAAGATATGGGAATAAATCCGCTGTATAGTGCAGTAGTACCTTTAGTTATAATTTTACTTATAGTGTTTGCAAATATAAATAAAAATACAGCCCGTAAAGCTGCACTACAAAGTACACAGACAGCTGATAATACCGCCGCATCAGATGATTCAAGTGTAGCTGAAACCTTTGCTTTTACAGGAAGTAAAGCCTCTGAAAGTGGAGATAATAAAGATGACCTTGATTCTTCAAGTGCCGCTTATGAAAACGGTTTGGAATCTTCGGATCCGGCACAGGAAAGTACAAAGTTTCTTGAAGGGATAATCGCTCAGCCTTTAAATGAGGCTGAAGAAAACAAACAAAATACACAGAGTACACAAAGTCTTGAAGATACTATAAGCAGAGATGAATTATTGGCAGCTAAAAGGATTTACAGATTTTTTGAAGAAGGCGACAGAGACGGTGCGGCTTCATTTATAATTGAAAATACACAGACGATTGAGCATCTTTTAAATGATAAGCTTAATAAGGAGCTATATGTATTTGATGGTGATAAGTTTAAAAAGCTTGAAAATGAACATGCAAGCGGACTTGTTTTAAAAAACGGCAACACTGCATTTTTCGGTGATTTTGAAAACGGTGTTCCAAATGGAAATGCAACCGCTATAAAGGCATATACTGCCGATTCATACAGATATGACTATGCTTTCGGAAATTGGAAGGACGGGATGCTTGACGGTCAGGGTACTGCAGGTTTTGCTTATCCTAAGCATGATTCTGAAACTACTAATGTAATCAGAGAAGGGAATTTTGTATCAAACCTTATGGAAGGTGATGTAAAATACGTAAATGAACATGCCGATCAAAGCAGGGCTGAGTGGAGTCTGACTGTTGCACAGGGAAAGATAGTTCTTGACGGCAGATGGAAATATGATGAGAAAGACGGGGTGTATCGTCTTATTGCATCGGATAATGCAAATATTTATGAGCTTAAGCCTAATGAAGTGGAAAATACGACATGGAAAAACAGTCTTAAGCTTAAATAATTTAGTTTAGAGTGTGTTTACGAAAGTATTTACAAAATATAAAAATTGTGAGATAATCTAACTACAGTAGTAGATAAATTTTTATTTATAATAAGTTTTTGGTATTTTTCCATATATGAAAAAGCAATTTAAATAAATATAAAATTATGTTAAAACAACAATATTATAAGGAGGAATTGTAATGGCTTACATAATTTCAGAAGATGCAAAGGATTTGTTGGAGGATATTAAAAAATTTTGCGATAAAGAGGTAAGAGAACAGTCGAGGGAATTTGATAAAAGCGGTGAGTGGCCGGCGGAAATTTATAAAAAGGCGGCAGAGCTTGGATACACTGCACTTGAGGTTCCTGAAAAATATGGCGGTTTAGGTCTTTCAAGGGTTGATATTGCTGCACTTATGGAAGAAATGGCAAAGGCAGATGCGGGATTTGCAGTAACTATCTCAGCAAGCGGACTGGGTATGAAGCCGGTTCTTATTGCAGGAAGTGAAAAGCAGAAAGAAAAGGTGTGCAATATAGTAATGGAAGGAGGCTTTTCAGCATTTGCACTTACAGAGCCGGGAGCAGGCTCTGATGCAGGTTCAGGCAGGACGGTTGCCGTGAAAGATAAAGACGGCTATGTTTTAAACGGCAGGAAATGTTTTATAACCAACGGCGGAGTTGCGGATGTGTACTGTATTACTGCAATGACCGATAAAGAAGCGGGCATAAAGGGCATATCAATGTTTCTTGTTGAAAAGGGAACCCCGGGATTAAGCATCGGCAAGGATGAGGACAAGATGGGAATAAGATGTTCAAACACATGTGATGTTGTACTTGAAGACTGCAGGATACCGGCTGAAAACCTTATAGGTGAGGAAGGAAAAGGATTTAAAATTGCAATGCAGACACTTGATCAGGCTAGAACGTGGATGGGATGTATTGCAACAGGAATTGCTCAGAGAGCTATGGAAGAAGCTATAAATTATGCAAATCAGAGAGTACAGTTTGGGAAACCTATAATCAAAAATCAGGCAATACAGTTTAAAATTGCCGATATGGAGATAAAGGTGGAAACTGCAAGACAGATGACAGCACATTCTCTTACAAAGATGGATATGGGGCTGCCGTTCAGTATGGAATCGGCAATTGCAAAATGCTACGCTTCTGATATAGCTATGGAAGTAGCAAGTGATGCTATACAGATATTTGGAGGTTATGGTTATTCAAGAGAATATCCGGTTGAGAAATTTTTAAGGGATGCTAAAATATTCCAGATATTCGAAGGTACTAATGAAATACAGAGGATAGTTGTAGCTTCAAATATGCTCAACAGCAGAAGATAGTTGAAGCCTTTAAGTAAAGTACAGTATTTTGAGCGTTAACTCATTTAGATATTTGCTATATAATTTAAAATCGGAAAAGTCGCATGAACCGGGAGGTTTGAGCGGCTTTTTTGATGCTTACATTTCTGGGCTGGATATATTTTAAGGTTTATGATTATAATGAGAATAAAGGTGAGTAGTAAATACTATTGAATGTACTTAAATGACAGCACTTCGACAAGATTTATATTGACATGATATAACAAAATATATTAACATATGTTTTATCATGATTTAATTTATAAAAGGAGGCTGCACTATGGCAGGTATTATAGACAAGGTTGGCATACTTACGCAGATGGCTGTGGATAAAGGTCGTGAAGTAGTTGATGTAAACAAGCTTAAGATGGAGATAAAATCTGAAGAAAGGACTATAAAGTCTTATCTTCTGATTATAGGACAATACGTTGCTTTACATGATGTTCTTCGTGATAATGATATAATTGTAGAACAGCTTCAAAAGATAAAGGAGTCGGATCAAAGGATTGACGAACTTAAAGCAAAGCTGGATATAATCCAGAGCCGGAGATAGTCGGAGGAAATTCATTAAAGTGCAGATTTGTAATCTATATACTATAAAGTCTGACAGATGTTTTTCGTATATAAGTTCATATTATTTGCTTATAAAAGATTTATAAATGTATAAAAATATCAGGAGGAAATATGTCATATAAAACACTTTCAAAAGAGGAACTTATTAAGCTTGAAGAAAAGTTTGAAAAGCAGTATATAAGTTTTAAGGAGAAGAATCTTAAGCTTGATATGAGCAGAGGAAAGCCGGGACCGGATCAGCTCGACCTGTGTATGGGGATGCTTGATGTCTTTAATTCAAAATCAATATTAAATAGTGAAGATGGCTTTGACTGCCGAAATTACGGTTGTTTAGAAGGAATCAGGGAAGCTAGGGAACTTATGTCGGGCATACTTGATTCATCTCCGGATGAAGTAATAATTTATGGAAATTCAAGCCTTAATATAATGTACGATACCGTATCACGTTCATATACTCATGGCATCTTTGGTATGACACCTTGGAAAGATCTTAAAGAAGTTAAGTTTATATGCGTTGTTCCCGGATATGACAGACATTTTTCCATACTCAGGCATTTCGGCATAGGGTATGTAAATGTTCCGATGCTTAAAGACGGTCCTGATATGGATATGATTGAAAAGCTTGTAGCTGAGGATGAAAGTATAAAAGGAATGTGGTGCGTACCCAAATATTCAAATCCTGACGGTACGATATATTCTGACAAAACTGTAAAAAGAATGGCTGCACTGAAGCCCAGGGCGAAAGATTTCAGGATATATTGGGATAACGCCTACGGTGTACATAATTTATACGATGATTATGAAGAACTTACTGATATCTTAAGCGAATGCAGTAAGGCGGGAAATCCGGACATGGTGTATAAATTCGCCTCAACATCAAAGATAAGTTTTACAGGAGGGGGATTAGCCGCAATGGCTGCCTCAAAGAAGAATATTGAGGAGATTAAAAAACAGTTATTTTTTCAAACTATAGGTCATGACAAGATGAATCAGCTTAGGCATACAAGATTTTTTAAGGATATAGAGGGTATCCGTGCCCATATGAAAAAGCATGCTTTGATTTTAAGACCTAAATTTGAGATGGTTACCGCTACATTTGAAAAAGAGCTTTCAGGCACAGATACGGCAAGCTGGACAAAGCCTAGAGGCGGATATTTTATATCACTTAATACTATGGAGGGATGTGCAAAGGAAGTGGTCGCATACTGTAAAGATGCCGGAGTGGTATTGACACCTGCAGGAGCGACATTTCCTGACGGCATTGATCCTGAAGACTCAAATATAAGGATAGCTCCTTCATATCCGGGTACTGATGAACTTAAGGCTGCATCGGAGCTTTTATGTCTGTGTATAAAGCTTGTGAGTGTAAGGAAGCTGCTTAAAAACTGTAAATAAATACCGAATAGTATAAATACCGGGGGAATTTCATAATATATCAGGCTGTATTAAAGCTTTGTATAATACATTTTATGAGATTTTTCCGGTTTTATTTATTATAGATTATAATATTCGGCTTGTATTTGCATATATATTTGGTAAAATATATATGTGCAGACTTATACGGTATCCTTTAAAGTTTAAAAATCCCGTTTAACTGTTTATGTATTATACATTAAGCGACGTTAGATTTCATTAAGATGATTTCTATATATGGGATATGGATTTTGAAAGGAATATCATGAAAAAAAATAAAAAATATAAATACAAATTTAAATTAAGTAATAAGGATTTGGTTTTTATTATATTTTGTGTTTTATGTACTTTTATATGCCATGGCTGCAAAAAAACTGACAGCATTGATATAAAAAAGTATGATAATGATGATTTTATAAAAATGGACGGTGCAGTTTCAAGTACAAATTCAGCGGATACTGCCGATATATCCGATTTTACAGTTTCAGAAGGTTTTAATAAATCTTCCGGTACTGCTGTAAGTCAAATTCAGGCTTATTCAGATAAAGAAGATACAGATGATGCCGACATATCTGAAAATAAAAAGATATTTGTACATATATGCGGAAGTGTAAACAATCCTGATGTATATGAGCTTGAAAGCGGTTCAAGGGTAATTGATGCGGTTAGGGCGGCAGGGGGGTTTAGGCAGGAAGCTGCAAAGGACTGTATAAACCTTGCAGGTATACTTTCAGACGGGGAGAGAGTTTATATACCTGATAATTCCGAGGCATCAAGTATGTCAGCAGCAGGTGAGCTTTATAAAAACGGAAATTTTTCAGAAAACTTTGCGAACGGTCTTTCGGAGAACTCTAAAGCTGCGGATTTATCAGAGGGTAATAAAATCGGAAATGATTTGCACACAGGAAGAGCAGCCGGAAAAATAAATATTAATACTGCCGGTGAAGAGGAACTTATGAGGCTTAAAGGTATAGGGAAAACCAGAGCAGGAGATATTATTTTATACAGAAATACACATGGAAGTTTTAATGACATTTCGGATATAATGCAGGTACCCGGTATAAAACAGGCTGCATTTGACAAAATAAAAGATGATATATGTGTAAAATGAACTTTTAAAATTTAAAAGAATTGAGGGTATTATGAGCAGAGCACTTATAGTTGATGATGAAAAAGGTATAGTTAAGGGTATTAAATTCAGTCTCGAACAGGAAGGCATGGAGGTTGATGCTGCATTTGACGGTGAGGAAGGATTAAAGCTTGCAAGGGAAAATGAATATGATATAGTGCTGCTTGATGTTATGCTGCCCAAAATTGAAGGCTTTGAAGTATGTAAGGCGATAAGAGAGTTTTCTCAGATGCCTATAATTATGCTTACGGCAAAAGGTACCGATATGGATAAGATACTTGGACTTGAGTACGGTGCCGATGACTATATGACAAAACCCTTTAATATACTTGAGCTTAAGGCTCGTATAAAGGCTATTATGAGAAGAAATCAAAAAAGCCAGCATGCCGCCTGTGAAGAAAGCAGTATAATCAGAGAGGGTGATATGCAGATAGATATTGACAGTCGCAGGGTTATGATAGGTGATAAAGAGATAAACCTTACTGCAAAGGAGTTTGACATACTTGAACTTCTTGCAGGCAATGCAAATAAGGTATATAGCAGAGAACAGCTTTTAAGTCTGGTATGGGGCGGAAAGTCAGGCGAAACCGGCGATGTCAGAACCGTAGATGTACATGTAAGAAGGCTTAGGGAAAAGATAGAACCTTCCCCCAGTGAACCTAGGTATGTACATACAAAATGGGGAATAGGCTATTACTTTAGAGCAAGATAGTATATGGTCAATATATGCTTTTTAGTAGTCGGGAGTATTAAAGAAAGCTTTTATCGTGAGGCATTTGCCGAATATAAAAAGAGACTTTCAAGATATGCCGATATCGAAGTATTTGAAGTAAAAGATGAAAAAACCTCAGAAAAGGCATCTGAGGCTCTTAACAATAAAATATTATCAGCTGAGGGCTTAAGGCTGCTTGAAAAGATAAGGGACAATGATTTTGTAGTTGCACTTGTTATAGACGGAAATAAAACCTGTTCATACGGATTTGCGGAAAATATTTCAAAATGGCTATGCAGCCTCAGGGGCAGGCTTTGCTTTGTTATAGGGGGTTCAATAGGACTTTCAAAAGATGTAATTAAAAGGGCTGATTACAAGTTAAGCTTTTCAGATATGACCTTTCCGCATCAGCTTATGAGGGTAATACTTGCCGAACAGATATACCGTGCATTCAGGATAATAAATAATGAACCCTATCATAAATAATGAGCCTTATTAATTAAGCAGTTATAGGGATTATAAAAGATGTAAGTTTAATTATATTTGCCTTGGGGGAAATAATTAATAACGGTTATCGCCTGATATAATGCAAAAAAGTCATCTATGCAAAATAAAGATATTTTGTTATAATACGGTGTGATTCAGTTTTGAATCTGAATATAATAATACTTTTAAAGGAAATATTTATCAAATACGGTAGGGCATAAGCCTTTTGACCGCAGGCAGGGCTTTTTCACTGCTTTTAATTCTGCGACGGCCGGCAATGCCGAAGCTGTATATATTTAAATTCCAGGAGGTGCTATATGGCAGAAATTGATGATGTAAAAGTCGGTTTATCATGTGATAATAAGGCATTGGGTGAGGTTAAAATAGCTGATGAGGTAGTCGCTGTAATAGCAGGGCTTGCGGCAACTGAAGTTGACGGTGTAAACTCTATGGCAGGCAATATAACCAATGAATTGATAGCCAAGCTGGGTATGAGGAACCTTTCAAGAGGAGTAAAGGTTGAAGTTGCAAATAAGCATGTGTCGGTTGATCTTGCACTAAATATAAATTACAATGCCGATATACCGGAAGTGAGCGAAAAAGTTCAGGAGAGAGTAAAGAATGCAATAGAGAATATGACAGGGCTTTCAGTTGTGGAAGTCAATGTGAAAATAGCCGGTGTTAATACAAAACAATCATAAAAACCGGTAAATTATAATATCATATATGTTTTATGAGTTGTTTAAGGAAAGTTTGTTAAAAATGGCTACATGCGATATAAGAGATAATAATACCGGGATATATTGATGGTATAATGGAGGAGGGAAAACATAGCTTTATTTTATATAAATAAAGCTGCTGTTTTCCTTTGCCTTTTATGCGTAATTCTATACAATATGGAGGTGTTTTGAAAAAGGAATTTGAGCCGAAGGATATAGCATTATATGGTATGCTTATAGCACTTGCCATGGTTCTTAGTTTTATTGAAACTATGATACCGATACCTATAGGTATACCCGGGATAAAGCTTGGGCTTGCCAATCTTGTAGTAATAGTATGTCTGTATACTCTTGGTGAAAGGGCGGCATTTACGGTTTCACTTATAAGAATACTGCTTATAGGATTTACCTTTGCAAATCTTTCAACTATGATGTATTCAGTAGCAGGAGGTATGGTAAGTTTTTTGATCATGGCTGCGGCAAAGAGGTTTTCAAGTCTGAGTATGCCTGCTGTAAGCGTGGCAGGTGCTATAAGTCATAATCTGGCACAGCTTGTATTTGCAGCCGTGATAGTTGGGACGGCAGGAGTGTTTTCTCTGCTTCCGTATCTTATAACGGCGGCGGTATTAAGCGGCTTTGTAATAGGTATAATTGCCATATTGGTAATAAAAAGGATTGTAAAAGTATTTGGATATAAACTTGAAGAATAGATGTAATTTGAGGAAGGAATATAGCTATGGGAAGAACTAAGGTTGATATAATTTCAGGATTTTTAGGTGCCGGAAAGACTACATTTATAAAAAGGCTGCTTGAAGGAAGACCTGATAATGAAAAGACCGTACTTATTGAAAATGAATTCGGTGAGGTAGGTATAGACGGAGGATTTTTAAAGGATTCAGGCATTGACATAAGGGAGATGAATTCAGGATGTATATGCTGCTCACTGGTAGGAGATTTTTCTAAAAATCTGAAGGAGATTCTTGATAAATACCGCCCTGACAGAGTTATTATTGAACCTAGCGGAGTAGGAAAACTCTCTGACGTATTAAAGGCGGTAGCCGATGCGGCAGAAGAATCCGGACTTGAGAACAACTCTGCGGTTACAATAGTGGATGCTAAAAAGGTAAGGCTTTATGCTAAGAATTTCGGTGAGTTTTTTAATAACCAGATAGAAAATGCCAAGGTTGTAGTACTCAGCAGAACCGATATTATGGATAGAGAAAAGATTGATGAGTCGGTAAAAGAAGTAAGAAAAATCAACCCTGATGTAAAGATTATAGATACTCCGGTAAATGAACTGTCAAGTAAAAAGCTGTTTGAGATACTTGAGACTGACGGGAATTTTGAAAAGGAGCTTTTGCGAGAGGTTCAGCTTAAAAGTTCTCATAGTCATGAGGAACATGAGCATCACAGTCATGAACATGAACATCATAGCCACGGAGAGCATGAGCACCACAGTCATGAATATGAACATCATAGTCATGGGGAGCATGAGCATCACAATCATGAACATGAACATCATGGCCATGGAGAGCATGAGCACCACAGTCATGAACATGAACATCATAGCCATGAGGAGCATGAGCACTCTGAAAGCTGTACTTGCGGCTGTCATGACCATCATCACCATCACCATGCAGATGAGGTGTTCGACAGTTGGGGAAGTGAGCAGATGCCGCCGGTGGAAGAGGGAAAACTTAGAGAAATCCTTGAAGAGCTTGCGGAGGGCAGCGATTACGGTATAGTTTTAAGAGCAAAAGGTATGTTAAGGGATAAAAACTCCGATAAATGGATTTATTTTGATCTTGTTCCCGGAGAAGTTGTTATACGAAACGGGGAGCCTGACTATACCGGAAAGGTTTGTGTGATAGGAACCAAACTTAATACTGAAAAACTTGAAAAAGCATTTAAATCTTAAACTTAAAGATACGTTTAAAGCGACTTTAAGAAGGATTTAAAAGTTGATTTGATGATTATTAACCGGCCGGCTGGATTGTAACTGTAATAATATTGCAGCAATTTTCAGCCGGTAAAGTACATATAAATATAATTGCAGCAAGAGGGATATTTAAAGATGAATAATAAAGAACAGAGGATTCCCGTATTTTTAATAAACGGCTTTTTAGAAGCGGGAAAAACAAAGTTTATTAATTTTACATTGGAGCAGGATTACTTTAAAACGGACGGAACAACCCTGCTTATAGTTTGTGAGGAAGGTGAGGAAGACTACCATACTGATGTATTGGGAAAATTTAATACAGATATAGTTTATATAGAGGATAAAGAAAATATAAGTATACCGAAGCTTCTTGAACTTGAAAAAAAATATTCTCCTGAGAGGATACTTATAGAATGGAACGGGATGTGGATGCAGGATGAGCTTAAGATACCGCCTTTATGGTTTATAAATCAGACTATAAGTATATTTGATACATCAACTATGGATTTATATCTAAAAAATATGAAACCGTTTATGGGACCTATGCTTAAAAATTCCGAGCTTGTTATATGCAACAGAGCAGATAATATATCGGAGGAAAAGCTTGGAGAATACTATCTGGCACTTAAAGCCATGGCTTCCGAGGCTGAGATAGTATTTGAAGGTGAAGAGGGAGAGATAAGAGGCGATTTTTGTATACAAACTCCTTATGATATAGACAGCGATAAAATCACTGTAAAACCTGAACACTTCGGAATATTTTTTGTTGATACTATGGACAGATCTGAAAGATATGACGGTAAAGATGTTGAGTTTAGTGCACAGGTTTTAAGAGTGCCGGGTTTTCCTAAGAACTGTCTTGTGGCAGGAAGAAAGTGCATGACATGCTGTGAGGCGGATATGCAGTTTTTAGGGTTTATATGCTTCTATGACGGTGCGGATGCATTTAAAAACCGTGATTGGATTAAGGTAAGGGCGAAACTTAAAAGTGAATATAATAAACAGTACGGCAGAGTAGGTCCGGTACTTTATGCATTTGATATAGTGCGTACAGGTCCTTTAGATGAAGTGGTGGCATTTTAAATTAAGCAGCTTAAAAAATAGTCTTAATCTGAATGTTTGCTGTTTTTGTTTATTTACAGCCGAAAAAAATTCTTTTAAAGAAGTATGTGTAATCTAAAAAGGCAATGAACCGTATTTGTATTTTATTAAATATGTTTGGAGAAAAAAGTAATGTCTGATAATATAATAAAGAAAAAAGAATATAAATATGATGCATTTATAAGTTACAGGCATCTTGATCCTGATGTTGATATAGCACAAAAATTGCACAAGCTCCTTGAAACATTTAAAATGCCTAAGGAACTCTCAAAAAGAATAGACTGGAAAAGCAGGTCATTTATAGACAGAGAGGAGCTTACTACAGGAGATCTTTCAAGTGCTATAATAGAGGGGCTGAATAATTCAAGACACCTTATAGTGATATGCTCAAAGAGAACAAAGTTTTCACCATGGTGTATAAAAGAAATAGAAACTTTCAGAAAAATACATGGCGATGATAAAGTGCTTGCACTTCTTGTTGAGGGGGAACCGGACGAAGCTTTTCCGGATCCTGTAAAGCAGCTTAAGAGCAGACAAAAAAATGAAGTAATAGATGCGGAATATCTGAATGATACGGACGACGAGCCTTTAAGTGATACTAATGCCGGTGAAATACTTGCAGCAGATGTAAGACCGTCTAAAGTTAAATCTCCGGATTTTAAAGGATATGAATATTTAAACAGGGAAGAAATTAAAGAATTAAAGAAAGAATCTCTGCAAATACTTAAGCAGAAGGAAATTTACAGAATAGTGGCAGGAATGGCAGGTATAACTTATGGCGACCTGAAGCAGAGGGCGTGAAAGAAGACTTAAGATTATACTTGCAATAGGTACAGCCGCTATGACGGCACTGTCGATATTTACCACCTTTATGATCATGATGTATATGCGTGCATTAAAGTCTGAGAGGACGGCAAAACAGCAGACGGCACTTATGATACAAAACTATGCGGATAAATCGATAGAAAACGGTGATAAAATCTCTGCCCTTTTAATTGCTAAAAAAGCTATGGAATATGCTTCAAATAAAATGGATTCAATAGACTATATAAATGCCGAAAATTATTCCATACTTACAAGAGCTGTTGTAAATGAACCATATTCAGCGTTTGCAGAAATTGATATAGGCAGAGAAAGTCCGCAGTTTGCCATAGTTGACAGCGGCAAAAAATTGGCAGTTATAGGACAGGAGGGGGATATTGAGATTTGGAATATAGAAAGAGGAATGTTTGATAAAAAACTGGAATCGGATAAATTCTTTGTTTCAGTTACGGGTGAAGAAAATTCAGATAATGTTATAGGAATTACGATCGACAGAAAGATAATAAAATATAATATTTCAAATTCCTCACAGGAGGAGATAGGCAGCTCCTCAAATTCAAGGTATTCGGAAACCGTATTGACAAAAAACAGTACATGCATGATTGGATTCAGCACTTATACGGATAAGAGCTTTTTAGATATATGGGATATTGAGAAGAAAGAAATTGTATATAACAAAAAATTCGATTCAAACAATAAATTTGTACGTGCAGCACATTCAAATGCAGGTGCTCATATAACCTATCTTTTAGATGACGGTTCGCTTACAGGTATAGATCTTAATACAATGGAGGAAAAACAGATTGCACCGCCTGTAAGTGCTGAAACAAGCCGTTTCAAAAATATGGTTTATAATGAAAAAGGAGATAAACTTTATTATACTTTAGAAACAAAATTATATGCGGTGGACCTTGCGGACTCTTCAAATAATAAGGAGTATGATCTCGGTTTTTATGCAGGAAGTATTAGATGTAGTGATGGGCTGTTATATATAGAAAACAGAGCAGGTTCAAAAATAAATATAACGGTATTAAATGCCGATTCGGGTGAGACAGAGGCAATACTTAAAGGAAAATATGGGACCTTAAATAATTTCAGTGTAAATCCGGCACAAAAAGAGGTTGTAGGTTCATGGTCTGACGGCAGCATAAGCGTATGGAGAGATATAACCTTTGATACAACGGCTGATAATGAAATATATAAGTATATAAAAGGTATTGACAGTTCGGTTTCTGCAAGGCTTAAATTCAGTGAGGACGGGAAATATCTGATAAATTCAAATATTGACGGCACTATCTCAGTTGTAAGCACGCTTGGGAATACGGAGTATGAAGAGTTTAGCGGAGAGCTTATGGCTCAAAGCAGAAATTACAGATATGCTCTTATTAAAAACGGGCTTGAACTGTCCATATATGACACTTTGGAAAAAACTGAAACTGCCGAGCTTACAATGCCTGAAGACTTTGATATATTTTATACTATTTATGCGGTTTCAGATGATGCCGGAACAATTGCTGTAAGTAATTTTAAAGATCTGGGAGTATTATTTGTAGATACTCAAACCAAACAGGTGATTTCGGAAAGCAAGGCGGTAGACTTTATCATTGATGATTTTACTATGATTAATGATATAAAGTTTGCACAGGATAATAAATCTGCATATATAACCTATTCAAACGGTGAATTTGCTAAGGTTGATATATCGGACGGCAAAAAGATACAGGACTACGAGGGAGCCGACTCAAGCATTGACTCAATTATACTGAGTGATGATGATAAGTGGCTGGCTATAAATACATCCGACAGGAATACATTTATTATAAATGCAGAGTCCGGAGAAACAGTGCATAAGCTTAACGGTGAAGCCTATGCATTAGATGAAAGCTCAGGAAGGCTGGAGGTTATAGGAACTCTGAATGACGATATATTTAAATGGACAAAGGAGGATGGCGAAAAAATCACTTCAACCAATAATTTAAGACAGGGATTGCTGAATCGTGCTTTAAATTATAATTCAATATCTCCTGATAAAAAATATATGCTTACCAGTATTTCAAGTGGAGATACTGTACTTACAGATGTAACAACCGGAGTATTTATAAAAAGTTTTTCAGGAGAAAAAAAATCATTCGGAAGGGCATTTTTTGCTGGGGATTCATCAAGTGTAATTTATACTTCTGCAAATGGGGTTTCAAGACTTGAAAAGCTTTATAATATGGAAGAACTTGAAAAGAAAGCTGAAAATATATTGAGAGGGCGTGAACTTTCCGATGAAGAACTTGAAAAAATAGGAAAATCAAAATAATTATAATAATTTATTTAAAAACGAATGGATAAAATATTTATGAAAAAAAGAATATTAGATTTTTTTATAAGATTCAAGAATGAGATAATGACTATATGTATATTTATGGGCGGAATATGCGGTGCCATAGGTTCATATATGTATTATAAACCGGTTCTTTCAGGTTACAGGCTGGTATTTGCGGTTCTTTACAGTACAATTAAACTTTTTATATTTACTCCTGTAATACCGATTGATGCGGATTATTCAGTTTTATTTGAAATAGGAAAATGGCTTGCTCCGCTGGCTACATTAATAGGACTGTTTTCAATATTCGGAAATGTATTTTATAAGATTAAGCAGATGATTATGTCATATGGAACATATAACTATATAGTATTCGGCAACAGTGAGGATGCAAGGAAGCTGCTTGGTAATATAATAAAAGAGGATAACCGGGCGATAGGTTACCTTATAGTTGATTCTTCCGAATTTTTAAATAATGAGGAAGAACTTATAAAAATCGGAATAAAAACTGAATATTTAAATTTTGAAGCTGAAAATTATATAGTAAAAAACGGTTTTAAAAATTCCGCTCTGTATGAAAAAATAAAATCGCTCAAATTAAAAAAAGCAAAGCATATTATTTTTTTTGATTCGGAGATGGAAAATTACGGAAGACTTAAATCTCTGATAAAATATCTGCCTGAAAGAAAAAATAAATATAAAATTCTTATGAGATATGAAACTGATGAGATTAAGGAGATTATTGAATCCGATATTGATGAAGCGGATAACCTGAATGTTGACTTTTTTAATTTTGAAGAAAGGATAGCACAGGAGCTGCTTCAAAAAAGCTGCCGTCCTTATAGAAGACTGAATGCAGAGTCATCTGACGACAGTCAGACTTTAAAAATAAATTCTGAATTCAGTATTGAAAAAGAAATTTTAAATTCACAGGCTCCGCTTAATGCGATAAGTTCATATCTGGGTCAAATGCATATACTTATAATAGGATTTGGAAAGCTTGGCAGAGCGGTGCTTATTCAAAGTCTTAATATAATGGTGGTAAATCCTGATAAAAAGCTCAGAATAACCATAGCGGATAAAAATATAAATGAGAAGTTTTCTGATTTTATTGCCGATTACAGACAGATTTCAGAGATGGCAGAGATAGAACTTATAAATGAAAATGTGCTTCACAGGGATTTTTATAAGGAAATTATTAATATTGATTCAAAAAACAAAATTAATAATATTATTTTTACGCTTGATAATTATAAAAATGTTATTATTGTCTTAAACAGGCTTAAGGGAATACTTCCGGATACTGATATAGCTGTAAGAACCAGAAAGCTGAAAAATGCCGAGATATTTGCCGAAAGATTAAGGGAATACTACAGCAATATAACTCTTTTCGGGGAAGAAAGTCAGGTGCTTGGAAAGGGTTTTGTTCTTGAAAATGAGGTTAAGGAAAAAGCTATAGAATTTAATTACAGATACAATATAAATGCTGCAAGGATAATGGGTTATGATGAACCGAAAGATTCTGCTTTCAGTATGTGGGAAGGGCTTAATACGGTAAAAAAGGAATCTTCTTTTAATCAGATATTTCACAATTCCACAAAGCATAAGCTTATACAATTTTTTATTGAGTCCGGGATTTTGCCTGCCGGTCTTACTGTGGATCAAGTGCTTGAAAGTTGGGAGGAAGTAATTAAAAACAAGGATATAGATGAGCAGATTAATATCATAGAAAAAGATCCTTTGATGAATTATTTTGCGGCTCTTGAGCATAGGAGATGGTGTAACTTTTATTTTCTTAGAAATTTCTCATATAGTGAAAAAAAAGATGAGAAGGCTTTAAAGCATGACTGCCTTATTACAGATTGGGATAAATTTTTAAAATCATCAAAGCGCAATACTGCAATATATGATTTTATTGCCGTGCTTAATAAATAATATGATTGTATAATTTTAAAGATATATATGGTTTTTTACAGGATACAAATAGCTTTTTTACAGCTTTATCCCCAAAATATAAGTTTAATTATTAAAAAGCGTTAAAAGACTTTTTATAAGAATCGCAGGAATAATTTGACTTTATCGCTTAAAGGGGTTAGAATAGTAGAAATTTCATATAAAAAAGCTGTGAAGGTGCATAGTAGTAGTGCAGACAGGCACAGAGAGGGGGAGATATGCTGGAAATCCCCTGCCCCGGTCTGTATATACGAAATTCACACCGAAGCTCCGAAGCTGAACCATTGTAGCAGTAGGCTCCGGCGTATTATACACGTTAAGTATTTAAGTGTCGTTTTATGTAGGCTGATATACCGTTTATAAACTGTATATATAAAAATATATAAGTTTGCGGAAGCTGTCGGCAGGTAATACGGAAGCCGGGTGGTACCGCGGGTTAATTCTCGTCCCAGTTTATACTGGACGGGAATTTTTTTGTTTAACGGGAAATTTTCCTGTTTACATTAAAATACTTTTTATATGAATATTTATAAAACAAATGAAAGGAATGCTAAAAACTATGAAGGAAAAACTTGAGAAACTTAAAAAAGAAGCATTTGAAAAAATCAACAGTGTTGATGCACTTGATGTTTTAAATGATATGAGAGTGGCTTATCTCGGTAAAAAAGGAGAAATCACAGCCTTACTGAAAACCCTTAAAGATGCAAGCGATGAAGAAAGACCGAAGTTGGGTCAGTATATAAATGATACAAGGGTTGAAATAGAAAAATATATAAGCGATATGAAAGATAAGCTTACGAAGCGTATGCGTAAGGAGCAGATGGCATTTGAAGAGATAGATGTTACGCTTCCGGCAAGAGCTCCTGATATAGGACACAGGCATCCAAATTCAATAGCATATGCGCAGATAGAGAGAATATTTGTAGGTATGGGATATGAGGTTGTTGACGGACCTGAGATAGAATATGATGAATACAATTTCGGAAAATTAAATATACCGGAGAACCACCCTGCAAAGGATGAACAGGATACATTTTATATAAATAAGGATATAGTTTTAAGGACACAGACTTCGCCGGTACAGGCAAGGGTTATGGAGAAAGGGGAATTTCCTATAAGGATGATATCACCGGGAAGAGTTTTCAGGTCGGATGCCGTAGATGCGACACATTCACCGTGCTTTCATCAGGTTGAGGGACTTGTGGTTGACAGAGGAATAACCTTTGCGGATCTTAAGGGCACACTTAAAAAATTTGCCACGGAACTTTTCGGAAAAGATATAAAAGTTAAGTTCAGACCGCATCATTTCCCGTTTACCGAACCTAGTGCCGAGATGGATGTAAGCTGTTTTAAATGTATGGGAAAGGGATGCAGGTTCTGTAAAAAAAGCGGATGGATAGAGATACTTGGCTGCGGTATGGTGCATCCGAATGTGTTTGACAAATGTAATGTTGACAAGAGCAAGTATCAAGGCTTTGCTTTCGGTATGGGACTTGAAAGGATTGCACTTTTAAAATATGAAATAGATGACATGAGACTGCTGTATGAAAATGATATAAGGTTCCTTGAGCAGTTTAATTAAATATACCTGAATTTATCAAAGACATTAGATTAAAAGTAATATGGCTGATTCTTTACCGGTGGTATAGATATCGACCATAAAAATATATTGTAGGAGAAAGGAGAGTATGTTTATATCTTGTATAAAAGCTATACAGCATACGAAAAATATATATGAAGACAGCGTTATCGTGGATAAAGGAATATGTACCCGGACTTGATGTAGATGATGAAAAATACAGTGAAACCATGACAATTACAGGAACAAAGGTTGAAGGATATGAAAGGCTTGATAAAAATCTTGACAAAATAGTGGCAGCCAGAGTGGTGTCTATGGAAAAGCATCCTAATGCCGATAAGCTAATGGTTTGTATGTGTGATGTAGGAGGGGATAAAAATCTTCAGATAGTTACAGGTGCAAAAAATGTGGCTGAAGGTGATATGGTTCCTGTAGTACTTAGCGGCGGCAGGGTGGCTTCAGTTCACGGCAAGGATGAGATTCCTGAAGACGGTGTAAAGATAAGCAAGGGAAAATTACGAGGCATTGAGTCGGACGGTATGATGTGCTCTATTGAGGAATTCGGACTTGACAGAAATTATTATCCTGAAGCCCCTGAGGACGGCATTTATATACTTGATAAAGATGTAAAGCCCGGTACTGATGTAGTGGAGCTTCTAGGGCTTCATGATACGGTGTTTGAATATGAGATTACCTCAAACAGGGTGGACTGTTATGGTGTAAGCGGTATAGCAAGAGAGGCTGCCGCCGCATTTGACAAGGATTTTAAAGAACCTGAGATTATAAAGACCGGAAATTCCGAGGATATAAATGATTATTTAAGTGTAAAAATTCTTGATGATAAGCTTTGCAGGAGATATATTGCAAGAATGGTCAAAAATATAAAGATAGCACCGTCGCCCGCATGGCTGCGGCACAGACTTGCTGCAAGCGGTATAAGACCTATAAACAATATAGTTGATATAACCAACTACGTTATGGAGGAATATGGTCAGCCTATGCATGCCTTTGATTATAATACCATAGAGGGGCATGAGATTATAGTTAAAAGAGCAAATGACGGGGAAGAATTTACAACACTTGACGGACAGCAAAGAAAGCTTGATCATGATATACTTATGATCAATGATGCAAAGAGGGCTATAGGTATAGCAGGGATTATGGGAGGTGAAAACTCCAAGATAAGAGATGATGTTACTACTATGGTATTTGAAGCGGCTACATTTGACGGAACCAATATAAGGCTTTCTTCAAAAAGGCTCGGATTAAGGACTGATGCTTCATCAAAATTTGAAAAGGGTCTATGTGCACAAAGTGCATATAAAGCTATAGAGAGGGCATGCACTTTAATTGAACAGCTTGGTGCGGGAGAAGTAGTAGGCGGCATAATAGATGAATACCCCAATAAGGATGCTCAGGTAGAGATAGATTTTAAGCCTGATGAGATAAATGCACTATTAGGCACTGAATATATAACGAAATATGAAATGATTTTTTATCTTAAAAGACTCGGAATAAAATATGATGAACAGACAGGTAAGGTAATATGCCCTGATTTTAGAAATGATCTTGAATCAAATGCGGATCTTGCCGAAGAGGTCGCAAGAATTTACGGTTATGAAATGATAGACACTACTCTGCCAAGAGGAGAGACTACACTTGGAGGTTGTTCGTTTGAAAAAAGGGTTGAAGATGCGGCAACTCTTGCGGCACGTTTCTTAGGTTTTTCCGAAACTATGAGTTATTCATTTGAAAGCCCTAAGGTATTTGACAAGCTCAATATATCAGAGAATGACAAGATGCGTGAGGCTGTTAAGATAATGAATCCGTTAGGTGAAGATTTTTCAATTATGAGAACCTGCCCTGTAAACGGTATATTAAATTCTCTTGCACTTAATTACAACAGGAGAAATAAGTCGGTAAAGCTTTATGAATCGGCACGCATTTACATGCCTAAAAGTCTTCCGCTTACCGAGCTGCCTGATGAAAGAAAGCAGCTTGTCCTCGGCTTCTATGACTGCGGTGATTTCTTTGATATGAAGGGTGCCGTACAGACAATATTTAAGTTTACCGGAGTTAACGGCAAAAAAACCTACAGCCCGGACTGCGATAAAGCCTTTTTACATCCTGGACAGAGGGCTGATATCCTCTATGAGGGTGAAAAGCTCGGTTATCTCGGAAGGCTCCACCCTGAAGTTGCCGATAATTACGGGATTTCACAAAAAACTTTCATCGCCGTTATTGACATTGAAAATGTAATTAAATATTCAAACTTTGATACCAAATTTAATGAAATTGCCAAATTCCCGGCTATGAGCCGTGATATAAGCCTTGTAGTGCCTAAAGCGGTTACTGCCGGTACAATTGAGGAGATTATTGAAGAAAAATCAGGCTCAATACTTGAATCTTATAAATTATTTGATGTTTATGAGGGCGGGCAGATTGCCGACGGATTTAAATCCATGGCATATAATATTATATTCAGACACAGGGAAAGGACACTTGAAGAAAAGGAAGTATCACAGATTATAAGTGATATTTTAAAAGAACTTGAAAAATTAGATATAAAGCTGCGCAATTAGTGTAAGGATAAGAAATGAAATTTATAATAGGTGCTTCAGGCAGCGGAAAAACAACATATGCCTATAAAAAAATAATAGAGCGGTCTTTAAAAGAAAAAAATACTGAATATATAATACTTGTGCCTGAACAGTATACTATGCAGGCACAAAAGGATATAGCCGGACTTCATCCGTACCATGCAAGCTTAAATATAGATGCTACAAGTTTTAACCGTCTTGCATACAGGATATTTAAAGAACTCGGCATAAAATGCCCCGATCTGCTTGATGATACGGCAAAAGCCGTAATAATAAGAAAGCTTTCTCTTGAATACAAATCAAGGCTTGGAATATGGAAAAACCAGTTTTCCAAGCCGGGATTTATAGATGAAATGAAATCAATGATTTCGGAGCTGTATCAGTATGGTATAAGTGCAGATGATATAATAAATATAAAGAATAACTCATATAAAAATCAGACTGCCGGTGTACAGGCAGTTTTAAAATCAGGCAGGATACTTAAACAAAAACTTGATGACCTTGAGGTAATATATAATGCATTTTGTGAATTTACAAAAAGAAAATATATGACTGCCGAAGAAATACCTGCGATATTATATGAGAATATACATAAAAGCGATATAATAAAAAATTCATATATACTGCTTGACGGATTTACGGGGTTTACACCTGTACAGTATAAAATAATAGGCAGACTTTTGGACTGTTCAAAGGGGCTTGAATGTACGGTATCCATAGGTTCGGGAGATGAAAAATATTATGAATTTTCCGAAACCGAGCTTTTTGCCATGGGAAAAACAATGATAAATAAAATAAATGAAAGTGCAAAAAGCAAAAATATAAAAACGGAAATTTATGATTTAAATAAAAATTATAAAAACACACAATTAAGACCCAGATTTAAGGAAGCACCTGAGATAGATTTTCTTGAAAGACATTTTCTAAGATATGACCATGTAAAAAGCGTATATTCCGGAAAAAATATAAGGCTTATAAGAGCGGCAAATACTCAGGAGGAAGTGAATGCAGTATGCTGCACTATAATGCGGCTTATAAAAAATGAGAATATGAGATACCGGGATATGGCTGTAATTACCGCAGATGTTACGCTATATTCCGGGAAGTTTAAAAAATATTTTGAGCTTAATTCTATACCTTATTTTATAGACGGAAATATAGGCATAGAAGATAATAATCTTGTTGAATTTATAAGGGCGGCTTTTTTGCTTATGTCATCAAATTATTCATATGATGCGGTTATGCGATATATAAAAAGCGGTTTTGTATGCAGCAGTACAAGGCTTGAAAGCCTTATGGACAACTATATGACGGCATGCGGCATAAGGGGATATAAAAGAATTAAAAAACAGTGGGATTATGTGCCTTGCTCGCTTGAGGGCATGGATATTGATGAGCTTAATGAATTTAAAGACGGGATATTTAATAAGCTTGAAGGCTTTCACAAGGCATGGCATAAAAAAAAGACGGATGCAGCTCTAATTCTTGACAGTTTTATTTTGCTTATGGAAGAACTTGATATAAGAAAAAAAATAATAGCTTTAAGCAATTTTTTTGAAGCGGAAAACCTTCCGGAAAAGGCAAGGGAATATGCAGAGGTTTATGATGCCACAGAGGAGTTTTTTGACAAAATAAAAAGGCTGCTTAAAGATGAAGAAATTAAGAAAAATGAACTGCTTGAGATAATTAATGCCGGTCTTGGCGAGATAAAAGTAGGTATAATACCTGCAAAAGTGGACAGGATAACCGTAGGTGATATAAAAAGGAGCAGACTTAAAGATATAAAGGCACTTTTCATAGTGGGTGCCGATGATAATATGATGCCCGGTATAAAAAAAACTCAGAGTATATTTAATGATCGTGAAAAGGAAAATCTTAAAAAACTCGGTATAGAACTTTCATCAACTGCAAAGGAGGATTTATTTGTACAGAGATTTTATATGTACATGAATATAACAAAACCTTCAAAATATCTGTATATAAGTTATTCGGCTATGGATGCCGCCTCAAGACCTGTAAGGGAATCCTCATTTTCAGCTGCGGTAAAAAATATGTATAGAGGTCTAAAAACCGAAGAAGCCTCAAAATTTACAGGGGTTTATTCAATATATACTGCAAAGCAGAGATTTATAGTCTTAATTGATATGCTTAAAAGAAATCAGTTCAGTATAGGTGATAATTCTGAATGTGATATTGAATTTAAAAAACTTTCAGAGCTTTTTAACTGGTCAAAACTAAAGGAGGCATCATTATATACCTATGATGATAAAGCTGCAGAAAACAGACTTGATACTTCTGCGGCAATTAATATTTATTCCCGGATTATAAATACGGATTATGTAATTAAAAACAATGACTTTGAAAGCGGTAATATTTCTAAAAATAATGCAGCTGAAAGTAACGAAGCAAATAAGAATATAATATCTTCAATTACACGCCTTGAAAAATATATAAGCTGTCCTTATGCATTTTTTATGAGATACGGACTGGGTATTGAAAAAAGACAGATATATTCATTGGAGGCGGTTGATATAGGGACTTTAGTGCATAAGACCATAGAGCTTGTATTCTTAAGCTGTAAAAGAAATTCACAGGATATAGCCTTGATAAGTGAGGATGAAAGAAACAGGCTTGTTGAGATATGTGCAAAACAGGCACTGGGCGAGAATCTAAGCGGCATATATAATGAAAGTGCCAGAAATGAATATCTTGTACAAAGGCTTATACGCATGGCAAAACAGAGTGTAGGGGTACTTTCATATCAGCTTAATCAGGGGGATTTTATACCCTGTGAATTTGAAAAAAAATTTGGCAGATATGACAAGATAAAGGCACTTGAGTTAAACCTTAACTGTAAGGCGACAGGTGCAGGCAGTGCCTGTAAAGATTCGGAAAATGTAAATATGTTTCTTGAGGGAAAAATTGACAGAGTGGATATATGCGATGAGGGAGACAGGATTTTTGCAAAAATTATAGACTATAAAACCGGCTCAATGTCCTGGGAACCCGATCTTGTATATTACGGAAGTCAGATGCAGCTTGTGATATATCTTGAGGCATTAAAAGAGATGCTTATGAAGAAATTTCCGCATAAAGAGGTACTGCCGGCTGCAATGCTTTATTTTCATATAGACGATCCGTTGATTGAAGCAGTACCTTATGCGGATGATGACGAGGTAAAAAATGCTCTTATAAGAGAATTAAGACCCAGCGGTCTTGTAAATTCAGATATTGATATAATAAAACGCCTTGATAAAAATATAGAGGGGAGCAGTCTTGTAATACCTGCCTCAATCAAAGACAATACAGTGCAGGCTTATCGCTCAAGTACGGCTTCTACTGAAGGGTTTTCAAAACTGGGAGAATATGTCAAAAATAAATGCACTGATATAGGAAATGATATGTTAAGCGGCAGGATAAGCGTAAATCCGTCATTAAGGGGAAATATAAGTGCCTGCGATTACTGTGAATATAGGGCTGTGTGCGGTTTTGACAAAAAAACACCCGGATATAATTATAGGGTATTTAAAAAACTTGGACCTGATGAGGTATGGCATAATATAGAAAAGGATAAATATAATGGCGGCAAATTGGACTGATGAGCAAAGAGCGGCTATAAGCGTAAGAGATAAAAAGGTACTTGTGGCAGCGGGGGCGGGAAGCGGAAAAACCGCAGTACTGACAGAACGTGTTATAAGCCGTATAACTGATGAGAAAGACCCTGTTGATATAGATGAGCTTCTTATAATGACATTTACAAGAGCGGCTGCTTCGGAGATGAGAGACAGAATATTTAAAAGAATAGAGGAGACTATATCGGATTATCCTTACGGTTCAAAGATGTATGAAAGGCTTAGAAGGCAGGCTGTGCTTGTAGAATATGCAAAAATAACTACCATAGACAGCTTCTGTCTTTCAGTTATAAGGGAGCATATAGATATGACACCGCTTGATCCTTCTTTCAGGATAGCTGATCAGGGTGAGATAAATATTATAAAAGATGAAGTGCTTTCAGAGCTTATGGAAGAAAAATATGATTCGGCTGATGAGGGCTATATCAGGCTTGTTGATTCATTTGCAGGTGCAAAAAGTGATGTCAGGATAAAAGAATATATTGAAAATCTTTATAGTTTTGCTTCGGCAAAACCATGGCCCCAAAAATGGCTTAAGGAACTGCTTAATTCTTATAAAGACGGTCATGACAGGAAACTGTGGCAGGATTATATAATTGAGAGAATAAAATATATCGCCTCAGATATAGAAAAAAAGATAGTTGTTGCCATAGATTTATGTGATAAATCTGAAGGGCTTGCAGGATATAAAAAGACCTTTGAGTATGAGAGTGGTCTTATAAAAAGGCTTGCAAGTGTCGGTGATTATGAAGAGCTACAAAGTGCGCTTAAAGATTTTGATTTTCCTATGATAGGCAGAGCGGGCAAAGATGCCGATCCGGATTTAAAAAATATGGCAAAAAGTATACGTGATGATTATAAAAAAATTATAAAAGATAATTTTATAAAAAATTTTCTTGCAGATATCGAAAGGCTGGAGCTTGAAGAAAAATCACAGTATGCAGCCGCAGATGTGCTTATAAATCTATGTATTGAATATATGGATCGGCTTATTGAATCTAAAGTTGAAAAAAATGTTGCAGACTTTAATGATCTTGAACATTTTGCGCTTGACATACTTTATAAGGATGGTAAAAAAAGTACGGCGGCACTTGAATATGCCTTGCAGTTTAAAGAAATATATATTGATGAATATCAGGATTCAAATTATGTGCAGGAAGAGCTTGTAAATGCCATAGAAAATGGCAATGTATTTATGGTAGGCGATGTAAAACAGAGCATATACGCTTTCAGACAGGCAAAGCCCGAACTTTTTAATCATAAATATAATACCTATAAAAGGTATGTGAGCCGCCGTGATGATTTGAATACAGAAAATCATATAAACGGCAAGTCATGTAATCTCCGGTCCGTTCGGCAATCTTCCGATTTGAATACAACAAGTTGTATAGGCAGCCGGGAGACTCTTTGCACTAAAGAGTGTGCAGGGAAAGATATACTTATAAATCTGAAAAAAAATTTCAGAAGCAGAGGCAGTGTAATTGACGGGATAAATGCACTGTTTTATAAAATTATGTCTTCAGGTCTTGGCGGTATCGATTATGACAGTGAGTCGGCACTTTACAAAGGGGCAAAATACGAGGATATAGATGATGAAAGAGGAAAAACCTCAATTATCCCTCAGCTTATACTGTATGAGGAGCCGGGTGATATAGCGGTCGGGGATGATTTTAATGATGAAGGCGAAAAAAATCAGGACGTATACGAGGATTACGGGCATACAAATGATATATTAAGAGGTATCGAGCTTGAAGCCGTTATGATATCAAAAAAGATAAAATCAATGATTTCAGGTGAAGGTGAGAAGCCTTTTTTGGTAAGGGATTCTGAAAGCGGTGATTACAGGAGACTTAAATATTCGGATATAGCAATACTTTTCAGAGCGGTATCGGGAAGGGCGGAAATTTTTGTTGATGCTCTTATATCAGAGGGGATACCGGCATATGCACAAACATCGGCAGGATATTTTGATACACTTGAGGTCAGGGTAGTACTTGCAATGCTTCAGGCTATTGACAATCCTTACAGCGAAGTTGAACTGGCAGCCTTTTTACATTCACCTGTAGTAGGGCTCTGTGATAATGAGCTTGCAGAAATAATATATAGATATAAAAGCCGTATGTATGAAAAAAAACATATAATCATGCTTTATGATGCCTGTATATATGCACTTAATATCGAACCTGAGAGTTTTAATAAAGATACTGTGCATAAAATTAAAAAGGCACTTGATATGCTTTCAGGATATAAGGAAATGTCAAGATATACCAAATTGTCCGAACTGTTAGTACATATCTATGAAGAAACGGGCTATCTTGATTATGTATCCGTACTTGAGGCAGGAGACATAAGAAGGGCAAATCTTATAATGCTTGTTGAAAAGGCTGCCGCCTACGAGGAAACCGGACTTAGAGGATTGTTTAATTTTATAAGGTATATTGATAATCTTAAGCAATACAATACTGATTACGGCGAAGCTTCTCTTTTGGGAGAGTTTGATAATACAGTCCGTATTATGAGTATACATAAATCAAAAGGTCTTGAGTTTCCTGTATGTTTTATAGCCAATATGGGAAAACAGTTTAATTTTCAGGAGACAAAATCACCTATAGTAATTGATTCGGAGCTTGGCATTGCCTGTGATTATATAGATCCGCAAAGGAGGGTAAAGTGGAGCAGCATAAAGAAAAATGTTTTAAAATACAGGATGAAACAGCAGGCTCTGGGTGAGGAGATAAGGATATTATATGTTGCAATGAGCAGGGCAAAAGAGGCTCTTATAATGACAGCCTGTGTAAAGGATTATGAAAAGGTTATTGAAAAGTATACACATCTTATAAATACGGATGGGCATTTAAGCACGGCAGACACCGGTGCAGCCTCCTCTTTTCTGGACTGGCTTCTTATGGCACAGCCATATATAAAAGAAAATATTGAAATAAAATGTGAAAGATATAAACAGGGCAAAGCGTGTGAAAATAATTATATAAAAGCTGAGAATATAACTGAAAGGCTGCACAGGCTTAAAGAGGAATTTAATAAAGCTTTAAATAATAAAAATGCTGAAAAATCAGAGTATGAATATAATGATATAAAAAAGCTTATAGAAAAACCCTATAAGTTTAATGCCGATATAGAGCTTTGTACTAAGATGAATATAATGCAGATTCATGAATTAAATAAAAATGAATCAAATAAAAAGGAATTAAATATAAATGCACTAAATAAAAATACATTAAGTAAAAAAGAGGAGAAAACCGATTATAAAATACAGTCTTTTAACGGACCTCATTTTAATAAAACAGCCGCTAAATTATCAGATGTACCGGATTCACAGGCTGACGAAGAATATACACTTTTTTTAGATGATGATTCTGATGAAAATAACTCCGGTTTTATTAATAAAAATAATAAGGCATTTGACAGGGGCAGTGCATTTCATCGTATTATGGAGATTATGGATTATAATTATGTCAGTGATATAAAAAGTCTGAATAAATTTATAGGAAAAATGCTTAAAGAAGGATTTATATCATTTTATGAAAAGGATAATATAAATATCACTGATGTAATGAATTTTATTAATTCCGATCTAGGAAAATTATTTAAAGAGGCTTTAAATAATAAAACACTTAAAAGAGAAAAAGCCTTTACCATGACCGTTCCGGCAAATCAATTAGGTGTATCCTCAAGTGATGAGCCTGTTCTTATACAGGGGATTATAGATGCATATATAGAACAAAGTGATTCTGTAATTCTTGTAGATTATAAAACGGACAGGGTTGATTCACAAGAAGAACTTATAGAAAGATATTCATTTCAGCTTGAATATTATCAAAAAGCAATTGAGGCGGCATTACAGAAAAAAGTGGAGAAAAAATATATATGGTCATGTAGGCTGAATAAAAAAATAGAGCTTTGATATATTAAGATGATATTTTATTTTTCATTTTATGCCTGAATTTATTTTAATATTATTAAAATAAATTCAGTGCAGTTTTTTTTAGAAAGGTTTAAAGGACTTGACATAAATAGAAGTATAAGTGTATAGTCTAGCTTTAAAGATCTAATTTAAGGATAAGGTAAGTTATGAGCAGAAGAAAGCTTAGGGAAAATTATTTTAAAATATTATTTTGTTCGTATTTTCATAGTGATAATGAGCTTCATGAACAAATTAAGCTTTTTATGGAAAATGAAGAAAACAGATACTCACAAAAAAAGGAAACTGAAAAAGAATATTCAGAAAAAGAATGTTCAGAAAAAAAAGAAGTGCGGCATACCCGGGCTGAAGATGACGGCGGGTTTAATGAGTTCTGTTTAAGGCTAAAGGATATAAAAGAAAGATGTAATGATATAGACAGGGCGATCAGCTCGGTATCAAAGGGCTGGAAGCTTGACAGAATGGGGAAGGTTGAACTGACAATACTGAGGCTTGCAGTATATGAGATGGAATATGATGACAGTATACCAAAAAAAGTTGCAGTAAATGAAGCGGTTGAGCTTGCAAAGAGGTTTGGAGGGGACGATTCTCCGGCGTTTGTAAACGGTATACTTGCTAAGCTTATATAGAATTTTTATTATATAAAGCATACATTTAATGACTACTCAGCTATTTTGCAACGCCATATATATAAAAATCATATTTATTTCAGGGAGAGATGATGTCATCTGTATATTCGGTAACTCAAGTAAATACATATATAAAAAATATGTTTAGTCAGGACTTTTTATTAACAAAGATTAAAATAAAGGGTGAGATTTCAAATTGTAAATATCATAACAGCGGACATATATATTTTACCATGAAGGATTCAGGGGGAGTAATACAGGCGGTTATGTTCGCTTCAAACAGGGTCAATCTGAACTTTGAGCTGACTGACGGTATACAGGTCATTGCAGGCGGCAGGATAGGTGTATATGAAAAGAGCGGGGTTTACCAGCTTTATGCCGACAGCATAGAAGAAGCGGGTACAGGAGATCTTTACCGGAAATTTATAATATTAAAAGAGAAGCTTGAAAAAACCGGGATATTTGATCCTGTGAATAAAAAAAGACTGCCTCTTTACTGTTCAAGACTTGGCATAGCTACGGCAAAAGAAGGTGCCGCCTTAAGGGATATAGTTAATATTTCACTGAGAAGAAATCCATATATAGAAATTGTAATATGCCCGTGTATAGTACAGGGAGCCGCTGCAAAAGAAAGTATAATAAGCGCCTTAAAGACCCTTGATATATATGGAGTGGATGTAATTATAGCCGGCAGGGGAGGAGGCTCCATAGAAGACCTTTGGGCATTTAACGAAGAGGAGGTGGCAAAGGCACTGTATAACTGTAAAACTCCTGTAATAAGTGCAGTAGGTCATGAAACCGACTATACAATTGCCGACTTTGCAGCTGATTTAAGAGCATCTACGCCAAGTGCCGCAGCGGAGCTTGCAGTTATTGATATAAATTCATTTATAGACAGACTTGAAGTAAAAAAAGACCTTATGAAGGCTGCTTTGCTGAAAAGGTTTGAAAATATAAGCTACGAGCTTGCACATTTTAAAACGGAGCTTGAGCATCTTTCTCCTGGAGCCAAACTGGCTTTACAAAAAAGGATATGTATAAGCATTGAAACAAGGCTGAGAGAGGCTGCCAGGCATGTTTTTGAAAGCAGGCGGCATGAGGCACAGCTTATGAATGAGAGGCTTAAGGCTCTTTCGCCCCTTGATAAACTTGAACTTGGATATGCATTTGTAACCGATAAAAAATTTAAAAGGATAAACAGCGTTAAAAAACTTAAAAAAGATGATATAATTACATTGAGGTTCAGAGACGGAAGTGCAGATGCAAAAATCATATCCGGAGATGATATAAGCAGTTTATGATATGATGATAAGAAGAAGTGTAAAGAAACTTTAATTATAACCGTTTAGAATAATTGCTTATGATAAATAATAAAATTTAAGGAACTGTAAATATGGCAGATAAAAAAAGTATAGATGCCGCAAAAGAAGAGGCTCATACTTCAAAAAAAACTGTTACAAAAAAGGTGCGGCAGGAAAAAGGTATAAAAAATAAAAAAGATGATAAAGCGGTTGAGAGCCAGGTATGTATACATGATGACAGACCGGTTGAAGAGATACTTGCAGATATTGAAGCCGTGATAAAAAAACTCTCGGATGACGAGATCTCACTTGAGGACAGTATAAAGACCTATGAAAACGGCATGATGCTGATGGCAGGTGTAAAAAGCAGGCTTGATAAAGCACAGAGGCAGATTATAATACTTGAAAATAAATATACAAAAAAAGCTGATAAAAAAAATAAAACTGTAGATGACGATTTTGCGGAAAGCTTCAAAAATGACATTTCCGATAAAGAAACGGAGGTTGATTAGATATGGCTTCTGATTTTGATATATCTGAGATTGAAGAAAATATAATTAAATTTCTGCCTGAGGTCAAAGGACTTCAAAAAACGGTTCTTGATGCAATGTACATTGCCGTAACCGGCGGAGGCAAGAGGATAAGACCCCTTATAATGCTTGAAACCTACAGGTTTTTTGCCGGTAAAGGTGCCGATATAAAAGCCATAGCGCCTTTTATGTCTGCAATTGAGATGATACACGCATCATCTCTTATACATGATGATCTTCCATGTATGGACAATGATACACTGCGGCGTGGGAAGCCTACTACATGGGTAAGTTACGGTGAAGATATGGCAGTGCTTGCAGGAGATGCGCTTATAGTTGAGGCATTTTCAGTAATGTCTGAAGCCGTATTAAACTCGGATTTTCCAAAGAGAGCGGCACATGCCTTAAATATTATAGCACAAAAAACCGGTATAAAGGGTATGATAGGCGGACAGACTGTTGATGTTGAAAACACCGGAAAGCCTCTTGATAAACACAGGCTTGATTTCATATATAATTTAAAAACCTCGGCACTCTTAGAGGCATGTATGATGACGGGGGCAGTCATAGGAGGAGTTTATGAAAGAGATGCAAAGCTGATTGATGACATTGGAGAGTGTGCCTTATGTATAGGGCTTGCATTTCAGATACAGGATGATATACTTGATGAAACCTCAAGCGAGGCTGTACTGGGAAAACCTATACATTCAGATGAAAAAAATAAAAAGACTACATATGTAAGTCTTTATGGACTTGAATATGCACAAAATGAAGTAAAGAGACTTTCACAAAAGGCAAAAGATATTTTAAAAAATATTTCAAAAGCCGACATTAAAGATAATATGCATTCAGGTGTTGATAAAGAATGTATGGATTATAAAGTCCTTGAAAAAATAATAGATAAACTGACATACAGAAAGAATTAGAGTAATGCTGCTTGATAATATTAATAAAGCCTCTGATGTAAAAAAAATCAAGGCTTCTGATTTAAACAAACTTGCAAAAGAGATAAGACGTTTTCTTATACGTAAGCTTAGCGTAACCGGAGGACATCTTGCCAGCAATCTTGGGGTGGTTGAGCTGACTATAGCTTTATACCGCTCTTTTAACATACCTGAAGATAAAATTATATGGGATGTGGGACATCAGTCCTATACACATAAGATTTTAAGCGGACGAAAAGATGCTTTTGATGACTTAAGGAGATTTGGAGGTATATCGGGCTTTCCTAAAACCAAGGAAAGTCCCTGTGATGCTTTTAATACCGGACATTCATCAACAAGCATTTCGGCAGGTCTCGGTATAGCCCAGGCACGGGATCTGATGGGAAAAGATTATAAGGTGGTATCAATTATAGGTGATGGAGCTCTTACAGGGGGCATGGCTTATGAGGCACTTAATAATGCTGCAAGAATGAAGAAGAATTTTATTATAGTATTAAATGACAACAGTATGTCAATTTCAAGAAATGTAGGCGGCATGTCAAATTACTTAAACGGTATAAGGACTGCAAACTTCTATAATAATTTAAAAAAGAATGTTCAGTCAACACTTGAAAAGTTACCTCTTCTTGGTAAACCCGTGATTGACAGTATAAAATATACAAAAAACGGAATTAAGCAGTTTCTTATACCCGGTATGCTTTTTGAAAATATGGGAATAATATATCTGGGTCCGGTTGACGGGCATAATACCATGCAGCTTTGTAAGGTACTTAATGAGGCAAAAAAACTTGACCTTTCAGTTCTTGTACATGTAATTACGAGAAAGGGAAAGGGATACAGACCTGCCGAAGAAAATCCTGAAAAATTTCACGGTGTTGGAGCATTTAATATAGCTACGGGAAAACCTTTAAAAGAAAAGACAAAGCCTGATTATACCGATGTATTTGCAGATAAACTGTGCGAACTTGCAAAAAAAGATAAAAGGATAACCGCAATAACAGCTGCCATGCCTGACGGCACAGGACTTGCAAAATTCGGAAAACTTTATCCTAAGCGTTTTTTTGATGTCGGTATAGCGGAACAGCATGCCGTTACACTTGCTGCAGGTATGGCTTCGGCAGGTCTTAAGCCGGTAGCCGCCATTTATTCATCATTTTTACAAAGGGGTTTTGATCAGGTGCTTCATGATGTATGTATACAGAATCTTAACGTGGTATTTGCTATTGACCGGGCAGGTCTTGTAGGTGCAGACGGTGAAACGCATCAGGGAATATTTGATCTTTCATATCTTAGCTGTATACCGAATATGAGTATAATGGTGCCTAAGAACGCCGTAGAGCTTGAGGCTCAGCTTGAATTTGCACTTTCATATAACGGTCCTATTGCTGTAAGATATCCGAGAGGACAGGCGTATACGGGTCTTGAGGAGTTTAATGCTCCAATTGAGTATGCAAAGGGCGAGATGATTTATGAGGAAGAAGAAATTGCACTTCTTGCTGCAGGAAGTATGGTAAGCTGTGCAAATAATCTGAGAAACAGGCTTAAAGCCACAGCACATAAATGCAGTCTTGCAAATGTCAGATTTATAAAGCCTTTTGATAAAGAACTTATTGACAGACTATGTAAAAAGCATAAGCTCATAGTAACTCTTGAAGAAAATGTTTTAAGCGGAGGTTTCGGGATTATGGCAGGCAGGTATATAAGTCAGAATTATCCTGATGTAAAGGTTTATAATGTAACTTTGCCCGATGCTTATGTTGAACATGGAGATGTATCGCTTTTAAGGCAGAGTCTTGGTATTGATTCGGAATCTATTTTTAAAAGACTTAAAGAAAGATACGGGCTGTAATATTTAATTATGCTTACTCTAAAAATAATAAAGACTATAAAGTGATGAATAATAAAAAAATATCAGACAAAGTAAGACTTGATACACTGCTTGTAGATAGAGGGCTCGCTTCAAGCCGTCAGAGGGCAAGGGCTGTTATAATGTCAGGTGTTGTCTTTGTGGACGGAGAGAGAAATGACAAGCCGGGTACTGTATTTTGTAAAGATGCCGATATAATTATAAAGGGAAATCCGTTAAAGTATGTAAGCCGTGGAGGACTTAAGCTTGAAAAGGCGATCGAGAGCTTTTCTATAGAGCTTGAAGGCAGAGTGTGCATGGATATAGGGGCTTCAACAGGGGGGTTTACCGACTGTATGCTTCAAAATAATGCTGCAAAGGTCTATGCCGTTGATGTCGGATATGGGCAGCTTGACTGGAAACTTAGAACCGATCCCCGTGTTGTATGTATGGAGAGGACAAATATAAGATATATAGAAAAAAAGCTTATACAGGAACCGGTAAATTTTGCTTCAGTTGATGTATCATTTATATCGCTGTCAAAAGTGTTTCCGGCTGTTGTACCGCTTTTATCCAAAGATGCAAAAATGGCTGTTCTTATAAAACCGCAATTTGAGGCAGGGCGTGAGAAGGTAGGTAAAAAAGGGGTTGTAAGGGATAAGGCAACTCATATTGAAGTGATTGAAAATGTCATAGGCTACGCATATGAAAACGGACTTGGATTTGATTTAGATTTTAAAAAGTCTGAGCCACAAAATAATAATTTCATTACATATTCCCCTGTAAAAGGACCTCAGGGGAATATAGAGTATCTGCTTTATTTAAAAAAAATCACTGATGTTGATACATGTGATGCTGAAATAGATGATGTCGGTACAGATACAGAAGAATTAAGCAGTGAAAAGCTGAAGGCGTATAGTTCGATACTATGCGTGGACAGCAGTTATAAAAAAGAAAAGAATATAGAGGAAATCATTAAAAATATAGTAGATGAGGCACATCTTAACCTCATGAGCTGAGGAGGGTTATATGAGGAATTTTTATGTTGTAGGAAATAGCGAAAAAACTGAAGCAGGCTATGTTGCAGAGATTATACAGGAGATAGTTAAAAAAAATAATGGCATATGCCATATCGGTTCAGGTTATGTCAATAGGCACAGTATACCTGAAAATATCGAATGTATAATAACACTGGGAGGAGACGGCACACTTTTAAAAGCTGCAGGAGAAACGGCAAGTCTCGGTATACCTCTTATAGGTGTAAATCTTGGGCATCTCGGTTTTTTGACAAGTGTAAGCTATGATAATGATATAAATGATATAAAGGATATGCTTAAAAAGCTTTTTGAAGGCAACTTTACAATAGAAGACAGGATGATGCTTGAGGGCATCAAATCTGAAAAATATACGTCTGAAGTTGGCGCTTCAAAAAAATTTACTGCACTTAATGAGGTGGTTATAAAAAAAACGGAGACTGTAAAATTTACAAGGTGCAAGGTATATGTTGACGGCGAATTCTTGAACGAATATTCTGCAGATGGTATAATAATAGCGACACCCACAGGTTCTACTGCATATAATCTCAGTGCAGGCGGTCCTATAGCAGGGACTGCCGGACGGATGATAATTATAACTCCGATATGCCCACATGCTTTAAGCCGCAGAAGTATAGTCTTATCACCTGAAAGCATAGTGGAGGTGGAAATGATAGACAGGGAAGATGTTGTAAAAGCGGCACTGTTTGACGGGGAGATAAAATTAAGTCTTAATTATGCTGAAAGGATTTATATAAGAGAAAGCAGTGTTAAAACCAGGCTTGTTAAGCTTAAAGGGGCTTCATTTTTAGATAACTTAAGGCGTAAAATGAATAACAGTATATAAAACCGGAGGTGCTATGAAGAATCTCAGACATTCCAAAATTATAAATCTTATAAAAAAATATGATATTGAAACACAGGAGGAGCTTCTGGATAAGCTCAAAAAAGAGGGACTGAATGTAACTCAGGCTACAATATCAAGGGATATAAGGGATTTGAAGCTTACTAAAGCGGCTTCATCAAAGGGAGGGCACAGATATATTTTTAAACAGTCAAGTGAAAGCTTTTATGAAAAATATATCAGGATTTTAAAGGAAGGACTTTTAAGTGTAGAGCAGGCTCAGAATATGGTGGTAATTAAGACGGTTGCAGGTATGGCTATGGCTGTGGCTGCTGCAGTTGATGCACTGGAACTGGGGGAAGTTATAGGCTGTATAGCCGGTGATGATACTATAATGTGTGCTACAAAAGGGAATGAAGAAGCGGTTATTCTTATTGATAAAATCAAGGAAATTATGTGATAATATTAAGGCAGGTGATTAAATGCTTATAGAACTGCATATAAGAAATCTTGCACTTATAAGCAGGGCTGATCTGGAATTTTATACGGGACTTACGGTGCTTAGCGGTGAAACCGGGGCAGGCAAATCAATATTGATTGATTCGATAAATCTTGCTTTAGGTGCAAAGGCAGGGAAGGACGTTATAAGAAACGGCTCGGAATATGCATATATAGAACTTTTATTTTCAATAGACGATGAAGAAAAGATTAAAAAGATAAGGGCTCTTGATATAGAGATAGGTGATGAGGGGCTTCTTATCATAACAAGGAAAATAAGTTTTCAAAGATCGGTCATGAGGGTAAATGATGAAGCTGTGTCTGTAAATAAACTTAAAAGACTTACGGGCATACTTATTGATATGCATAGCCAGGATGAACATAGGAGCCTTATGGATCCGGTTCATCAGCTTGAACTTATAGATTTATATGCAGAAGATGAAACCGCTCCGCTTAAAGCACGGATTAGGGATTTACTTAAGGAATATGATGAAGTAAACTTGATGCTTTCCGATATACCAAGTGCACAGTTAAGACTTAGAGAGATTGAAATTTTAAAATATGAGATTGATGAGATAGAAGATGCACAGCTTAAAGCTGATGAGGAAGCCGAACTTGTTAGTCAGGTAAAAAAACTTAAAAATGCCTCAAGAATTATAGAAATGCTTAACAGAGCGGCTTTTATACTTGAGGAAAATGAATTTTCAGAGGCGGCGGCAAAAGTCAGAGAAGCTGCGGCATATGACAAGTCGCTTTCAGAGATAGCTTCACAGCTTGATGAGTCTGAGATTATAATGTCTGAGGCTCTGCACTCACTTAATGCATATATATCTGATTTTGAATATGATGGCAATGAGTTTGAGAGGCTTGAAAAAAGGCTTGATCTTGTAAGGAGACTTCAGGATAAATATTCGGATGACATAGATGAAATATTTAATATGCTTGAAGAAAAAAAAGAGAGACTTGAATTTCTGGAAAATTTTGATGTAAAACGTAATGATCTTATACAGAAAAAAAACTCATTAAGACAAATGCTGGATCAGGTATGTATGCAGCTTGGTAAAAAGAGGAGAGAAGCTGCCGGCATGCTGTCGGAAAATATAATAAAAGAGCTTAAAGACCTTAATTTTATGGGAGTTGATTTTAAAATTGATTTCGGCAATCTTAAGGAATATACAAAAACGGGAAATGATAGTGTTGAATTTATGATAAGCACCAATCCGGGTCAGCCCAGGAAACCTTTAAGGCATATTGCAAGCGGAGGTGAGCTTTCCCGTGTGATGCTTGCCGTAAAAACCGTATTTGCAGGAAATGATGAGGCGGATACGCTTATATTTGATGAAGTTGATGCCGGCATAAGCGGAAGGACCGCACAGAGGGTTTCTGAAAAGCTGTGTATTATAGGCAGAAAACATCAGGTTATATGTATAACCCATCTTCCGCAGACAGCAGCTATGGCAGACCATCATTACCTTATAGCGAAGCATACCGACGGTGTTGATACCGAAACTGATATTGAGTATATAAAAGATGAGCGCATAGTAAACGAACTTGCAAGGCTGCTTGGAGGAAGCAGAATAACCGAGGCTGTATATGGTACTGCAAGGGAGATGAAAACGCTTGCGGATAAATTTAAGGTAGAACTTGATTTGAAAGGATAAATAAAAATTAAAAACAATGAAAAATATACTATTTGTAGCATCTGAATCAGTTCCGTTTATTAAAACGGGAGGGCTTGCGGATGTTGTAGGTTCGCTGCCGAAATGTTTTGATAAAAAATATTTTGACTGTCGTGTAATAATCCCGAAATATATGTGTATACCGCAGGAAATGAGGGACAGGCTTGAATATGTAAGCCATTTTTATATGGACTATCTGGGACAGGGAAGATATGTAGGGATACTCAAAACAGTTGTTGAAGGTATTACATTTTATTTTATAGACAATGAATCATATTTTTCAGGTATGAGACCTTATGGAGACTGGCTTTATGACCTTGAAAAATTTTCGTTTTTTTCCCAGGCGGCACTTTCGGCACTGCCTATAATAGGTTTTAAACCCGATATAGTACATTGCCATGACTGGCAGACCGGGCTTATACCTGTATATCTGAAGGACAGATTCAGAGGTGGAGACTTTTTTAATAATATAAAATCAGTGCTTACAATACATAATCTGAAATTTCAGGGAGTATGGGATGTAAAAACTATACAGAGGTTTTCGGAGCTTCCGGACTATTATTTCAGCCCTGACAAGCTTGAAGCTTACAAAGACGGAAATCTCCTGAAAGGAGGTATAGTATATGCGGATGCTATAACTACCGTGAGCAGAACCTATGCTCAGGAGATACAGATGCCGTTTTACGGAGAGGGTCTTGACGGGCTTATGCGTGCAAGAAGCCAGAGTCTAAGGGGTATAGTCAATGGTATAGACTATAATGAGTATAATCCTGAAACTGATTCTTATATTGATACAAATTATACTAAAAAAAGTTTCAGGATTGAAAAATATAGAAATAAAGTACAGCTCCAAAAGGAACTGGGGCTTGAGGTGAATAAAGACAGATTTATGCTTGGTATAGTATCAAGGCTTACGGCACAAAAAGGGCTTGATCTTGTAAATTGTGTTCTTGATGAGATATGTGCATGGGATACACAGCTTGTAGTGCTTGGAACCGGCGATGAAATATATGAAAATACTTTTAGGCATTATGACTGGAAATACTCTGACAGAGTGTCTGCACAGATTTACTATTCTGAGGCTATGTCCCATAAGATTTATGCAGCCTGTGATGCTTTTTTGATGCCCTCTCTTTTTGAACCCTGCGGGCTGAGCCAGCTTATATCACTTAGATACGGTACAGTACCTGTTGTGAGGGAAACAGGAGGTCTTAAGGATACGGTTGAACCCTATAATGAATTTGAAAATAAAGGAACCGGCTTTACGTTTGCAAATTATAATGCACATGAGATGCTTGCGAAGATAAATCATGCAAAAAGCGTATATTATAATAAAAAAAGGGAATGGAACAAAATCATAGACAGAGGAATGTCAAAAGATTTTTCATGGAACAGCTCGGCACTTGAGTATCAGGAGCTTTATGACTGGCTTATAGGCTATTAATACAAAGTACAACTAAAAAGTGTAAATGCTTAAAAAGAACGAAAGATTGGGATTTATGAAAAAAATAACTAAAGAAGTTAAAAATGATGTATTGTATATAGAAGCGGTGTCGGATATAATAAGCTCAGTGCATTTTAAAAAAATGGATGAATTTATAATGCATGGTACTACAACCTGCCTTGAACACTGCATTGATGTGTCATATATGACCTACAAGATATGCAGGAGGTATGGACTTGATTATAAAAGTGCTGCAAGGGCGGCACTTCTTCATGATTTTTTCCTCTATGACTGGCACAGGCATTTTGAGGAAACAGGCGACAGATTTCATGGTTTCACTCATCCAAGGAAAGCCATGGAGAATGCCGTAAAATATTTTAAAATAAGTAAAAAAGAACAGAATATGATATTGAGGCATATGTGGCCTCTCACCATAATTCCTCCAAGAACTATTGAGGGTATGGTGCTTTTATATGCTGACAAGGTATGTACGGTCAAGGAAGCTTTAGCAGGTATAAGAAACAGATTAAGCGATAAGTTTAATAAACTGTGCAGGGTATTATATGTTACCGAAAATTAGACCTGTAAGGAGAGATATCCGATGACTATACTTAGCCAGCTTATTTCAAATCCTATGTTTATGAGTTCGGCAGCCGGCTGGCTTGCCGCACAAATTTTAAAAACTGTTATTGACTTCCGCTGTAATAAAAGTTTTAAAGCAGAAAGACTTTGGGGAAGCGGAGGGATGCCAAGCTCACACAGTGCGGCTGTGTGTGCACTTGCAACCACCTGTGCATATAGATTTGGACTGTCATCATTTGAATTTGCTGTAAGTGCTATACTTGCAGCCATTGTCATGCACGATGCCGTGGGTGTCAGGCGTGAGACCGGCAAGCAGGCAAAGGTGCTTAACCTTATAAAAGAAAGCATGGTGGTAAAAGAGGACGGAGAGACTTTTGATTTTGATGAAAAACTTAAAGAATTTGTAGGGCATACTCCGCTCCAGGTAATAATGGGAGCGATTCTAGGCATATTTATTGCAGTGCTTATGAAATAGATTCCTATATACCGGTATATAGAATTTGATTTTGCCGGTGTATAGGCATTCAGAGTACTTTTGGCAGTAAAAGTGAGCTGTTTTTACTTTTTAACTGCCGTATTTTTTGTTATTTGACTGAATTTGTTTAGCCGCAGAAGCGGGTATGACCTATGTTTTAGAAGGTTGGATATAAAAAATGATCAGGCTTATTGCCACTGACATAGATGGAACTTTAGTAGAAGACGGAACTGCATCAATAAATCCGGAGATTTATGACATAATTCTTCAATTAAGAGAGAAAGGTATACAGTTTGCTGCCGCAAGCGGCAGGCACTGGTACAGTATAGAAAATCTCTTTAAACCTGTGTGTGAAAAAATTTTTTATATATCAAATAATGGTGCATATATAGGTATGAAGGGTAGAAATCTTTTTTTATATACATTTGAAAAGAAATTAAGCGATGAACTTATATCTGTAATAAAGGAAAATCCCAGACTTATAATTATGGCATCTGGAAAGGATACTTATTATACGGATACAAATGACGAGGATTTTCTTACATGGTTAAGGCAAGGCTACAGACCTCTTATAAAGATAGTCGATGACCTTACACAGGTTAAAGAGGATTTTATTAAAATATCCGCTTACAGCGCTTATCCGATAACCGATGAGGCATCATATATTGTTGACAGGTTTTCAAACAGGCTTGAGGCAAGGTATTCAGGAAAGATGTGGCTTGACTGTGTACCTTTGGGTGTTGATAAGGGAAAGGGAATAAAAATTATACAGCAGGCTCTGGGTATAAGTGATAAAGAGACCATGGTATTTGGCGATCAGGATAATGATGTAGAGATGCTTAAGTCTTCATACTATTCTTATGCTGTTTTAAACGCTGTTGACAGTGCTAAAAAAGCTGCAAGGTTTACGGCGGATAAAAATACTTCCGATGGCGTGCTGAAGATACTTAAACTATTAACAATATAAATATTTTACACCTTTTAGGCTAAGTTTTTTACTTGGTCTTTTTAGAGTAGTCAGTTCAAGGTAACAACCTGGATTTAAAACCGATCATATTATTATAGCATTACAGACGGCAGGAAAGAACTGCCGGGTTTTATCATCAAAATTGTTCAGAGTACAAATATTAAAATCAGGATACAAATATTAAAAAGGGAAGTACGGATATATGAGATCTGTAAGCAGAATTGGTAGATGCGGTTATTTGGTTTATATTATTACGATGTTTGTATGTATGACCTGTATGGTATCATGCGGTAAAAAGGGAGTGTCAGGTCAGGAGACGGTTGCAAAAACCGAAATTATGGTTCCATATACTGAAAAACAGATGCTTATGATAAGCACCTCTCAGAGAAATGCTGAAAATAAGGCATATACTGATGAGATCTGGGGAGCAAAGATGGACAAACAGGGACATACTTATGATGAGGTATTTGATGTACGCATGAAGGAGTTCTTTCTAAGGCTCTATGTCATGAGTATGACAGCCAAATCGAGGGGAATAACTCTTACAGATAAAGAAAATGAGACTGTTTCAAAGCTTTCACAAGAGTATATAGATGCAGCTTTAAAGTCCGGTACAAAGCTGAATGAGCTTACACCTGATGAAGTAAATATGATGTTTAGAGATTATGCACTTGCAATGAAACTGAGTAAGTCGGTTACAGGGACAAAAGAGCTTGAAGTAAGTGAAAATGAAGCGAGAATTATGGATCTTGAATGTATAGTACTTGATAATAAAGAACAGGCTGAGAGGGCTCTTTTTGAAGTTAATGCAGAGGGGGCCGACTTTAGCGAAATTGCAAGAAAAAAATCTATAGAAAAAGAAATAAAGGTAAAAGCCGGTCATGCCGATCTTCCAAAAGAGGTTGATGAAAAGGTATCACTTCTTTCAGATTCTGAAATAAGTGATATTATAGAAATTGGCGGAAAATACTATATATACAAATGTATTAAAGGTTATGATGAAGATGCCACTGCAGATCGGAAAGAGCTTATGGAAAAAAGCCGTAGAGATGAAGAACTGAACAAAATTTATGATGAATATTTGAAATATAATAATGTAAATCTTAATATGGACGAATGGAATAAA
>ERZ772772.76-NODE-76-length-54308-cov-4.205132_pt1 | contig 54308 bp, 39 predicted proteins | sample MGYA00511484_ERZ772772 | MGnify/ENA primary metagenome ERZ772772 (study PRJEB29015, sample SAMEA2737913) | human oral metagenome | biome: human oral; feature: human-associated habitat; material: dental | place: China | collected 2088 ... | reverse complement strand
TGCCGTTACAAGTCTTAAATCATTAAAAAAGCTTTATATAAACTCTGAAGATAGTGCAGTTATTCCTGATATATCAGGTCTTAACTTTCTTACTGATGTAAAAATAAATGAAAAGTAAATAAATAACTGCTATATAAAAACGGCAAATTAATTGTACACACGTTGATAAAAATAAAAAAATGCTTTATATTAAATATGTATATGATATACAAAATTGAAAGGGACATAAGCTTTAGTAATATTTCATTCACACTGAAATGATGGATTAAAAGCTTATATTATATTATGTATGGAACTCATTAAAATGGAATGTCCTAATTGTGGGGCGGTTATACATGTGAATAAAGAAGGGCAGACCAAATGCAGTCATTGCGGGGCAAGCTTTTATGCAGAGAAAAGTGGAGAGAATATAATTGTAAATACTACAATTAATAATTACAATTCACCATCAGCATATGATTACGGGCATGGTTATAATAATAACAACAACAGTAAAAAGCCCTCACCTGTAAAAAGGATGCTTGTACTGATTATTGTGTTAATTACAATACCTGCAGTATTATTTAGAATAGGTGCAATAAAAAAGGAAAATATGAAAAAAGGCGGACAGGGTACGCATGGTACACGTGGTACAAATACCGGATATAGAAAAACTGTAAGCTCCAAGGTTATGGCAGCTTTTTGCACGCTTCTTTTTAACAAGCCTCTTGATAAGCTGACAAATGAAGATTATGGAAAACTGAAATCATTTGCAATACTGGATAATGATGAAGATACATTTTCATCAAGTATTAAAAGCATAGCTTATGAGCTTACAGACAACACAACCGGAATTATTGATTTAAGCAGTGAAGACCTTAAAGATGCCGGCATTGATATCTATGATATGCAGTGCTTTCCTAATCTTGAAAGCATAGACTTTAATAATACCACTTTTCTTAAAAGAGATTTTGGAAGCAGTGCTGACGAAGGCGGACTTGAAAACCTTACAAAGCTTACAAGTTTTAAGGCTGATGCTTATATGAGCCTAGGGCAGCTTATTAATTTATTTGGAAGCTCTGATACAATCAAAACCCTGAGGATTAATAATACATTAATCAGGAATAATTATAATTATTCCGATCTGGTTTCTGCATTTCCGAATCTTGAAGAGCTGTCTTTGTCTCCAACAAATGAAATAGCGGACTTAGGTGCCCTTACTTCATTTAAAAAGCTTAAAAGACTTGAAACATATATGACTGCGGATAATTCATATCTATCGGCGATTCCTTCACTTGAAGAACTTAGAATTGCAGGCAGTGATGTATATACGGATTATTCAGTGGTTTACGGACTTACAGAATTAAAAAGTCTTGAACTGGTGAAAGCCAAAGGACTTAAAAGTATTGATTTTATAAGGAATATGAAAAATCTTGAAAGATTTTCAATTGAAGATTCTGATATTATTGATATAAATATATTATCAGAGATGACAGGACTTAAAGACCTTAAACTGGTTGGAAATAAAAAGGTTGGTAATTATGCTGTGATTTCATCATTAGGAAGTCTTGAAAGTCTGAATCTTAAAACAGGCAATATAGAGGACAGTGAGAAACCGGATTTTTCTGCGCTTAAAAATTTACATAATGTAGAAATTAATGCCAACTTGCTTGCTGCAGTCAGTGCTTCTCAGACGATAGATACTTTACATATAAATGATTTTAATGGAGTATATGAAATTGATCTGGCACTTTTAGGAACGATGAAAAACCTTAAGTATTTTAAAATAACAGGAGAATCTACTAGTGGAGAATTAAAAAATACTCCTGCACTGTCAGCTTGTCAAAATCTTGAGACGATTGAATTATATGATATTGACTGCTATACATCTGATTCTGAACAAACAGACCTTTCAGATTTAATTAACTTACAGTCTATTAAAAAGCTTGTATTAAAAAATATTGAGATATATTGTAATCCTGATGACCTTGTACAAAATAATCATCTGGAGTATCTGTACATAAGCCCGGCAAATAAGATAGATACAAAAGAAGAGAGGAATGTAGGATTGGGGATTATGGCAGATTCTCTTAAGAAGCTGAATGCCTTAAAAAGCCTTACAGTAAAGAACGGAGATTTAAAGGATATAGATTTTGTTTCGGGAATGCCTGAACTTGAATATTTAAATATCACCGGAGGATATGTAAGTGATGTATCTTTGCTTGCAGAAAATAAAAAACTCAAGGTGTTTGTTTGTATTGACAATCCGGTGGTAAATACAGATTTACTGGATAATGTAACCGTTATAAACTGATAAAGCGGATTATATGATATATTGCAGGTATTAAAAGAAGGGAAGTAGAATAGTGAGTAAAAAACCCAAAAAAACTGGTATTGAGGAAATAACAGATGATAATATTAAGGAATCATATCAGTTTAATGATACAAAACATGATTTTACAGTAGACTTTGACGAAAGTAGAAGTTATTTTACAGCGGAAGAATTTATGCAGAAGATAGAAGGTCTTCTGGAAAAAGCGTTTACAAATGATATGAAACTTGATTTTGGAGAAATTAATGATTTTTTTGAAGGACATGAACTTACAACTGAAATGATAGAACAGATTTATGCATATCTGGATGCAAAGGGGGTTGAAGTCATGGAAAATCTCCCGGAGCCTGAGGAGGCACCTTCAGATTTAAGTAAGATAGATACTATAACCGATGAGGATGGTCTTATACTTGATGATGAAATGGATGATTTTGAAAAGGATATAGATGAGGAAGATATAGATTTAAGTGCAATAGAGATACTGGAAGGTGTAGGAACCGAAGATCCTGTAAGAATGTACCTTAAAGAGATAGGTACAGTGTCGCTTTTATCGACTGATGAGGAGATAGAGCTTGCAAAAAGGAAACAGGCAGGAGATGAATATGCCAAACAAAAGCTTATAGAAGCCAATTTAAGACTTGTAGTAAGTATAGCAAAAAGATATACAGGCAGAGGTATGAGTTTTCTTGATCTTGTACAGGAGGGAAATCTGGGCCTTATAAAGGGTGTTGAAAAATTTGATTATACAAAGGGATTTAAACTCAGCACTTATGCAACATGGTGGATACGCCAGTCGGTTACGAGAGCACTTGCCGATCAGGCAAGGACAATAAGAGTGCCTGTACATATGGTTGAAACCATAAATAAGATGAGCAAGATGCAAAGAAAGCTTACATTACAGTTGGGCTACGAGCCAAGTGTATCAGAGCTTGCAAAGGCACTTGATATGACAGATGAAAAGGTTATGGAAATAATGCAGATAGCCAGAGAACCGGCTTCACTTGAAACACCGATAGGAGAAGAGGATGACTCAAATCTCGGTGATTTTGTTGCAGATTCAAATGTTGTTTCACCTGAAGGAAATGTTGAATCGGTTATGTTAAGAGAACATATAGAAACTCTGCTGGCAGACCTTAAGGAGAGGGAACGTCAGGTAATAGTGCTTAGATTCGGTCTTGAGGACGGGCATCCGAGGACGCTTGAAGAAGTAGGCAGGGAATTTAAGGTTACAAGAGAGCGTATAAGGCAGATAGAGGCAAAAGCACTTAGAAAACTGAGAAATCCTATACGTTCCAAAAAGATAAGAGATTTCTTATAAAAATTTTATGTTATGAATAAAAGAAATTTACAAAAAGAACTTGAGAAAATTATAGAAAAATCGGCAGCTGCGGGGGTTACTCCAAAGCTGCTCCTTCATGCATGCTGTGCACCGTGTTCTTCCTACTGCATGGAATATTTAAGTGAATATTTTTTAATAACTATTTATTTTTACAATCCCAACATAGATAATAGACAGGAATATATGAAAAGAGTTGAGGAAGAGAAAAGACTTATATCTGAGATGAATTTTAAAAATCAGGTGAGTTTTATTGAAGGTGAATATGAGCCTGAAAATTTCCACAGGCTTGTAAGAGGACATGAAAAAGATGCAGAGGGAAAGCAGCGCTGTTTTATGTGCTATGAGATGAGACTGAATAAATGTGCACTGGCAGCAAAGGAAGGGGGCTTTGACTATTTTGCCACTACACTTACAATAAGTCCTGTAAAAGATGCGGCAAAGCTTTGTGAGATAGGCGAGGCGGTAGGAGAAAGAGTAGGCATATCATATCTGCCGTCCGACTTTAAAAAGAAAAACGGATACAAACGTTCAGTTGAACTTTCACAGAAATACGGTCTTTACAGACAGGATTACTGCGGTTGTTCATTTTCAAAAAGAAAAACCGAAACATCTATTTAATATATACAAGACATTTACAAAAGCATTTTTTGCCGTGTTTAGAGTAAATTTATAGTTAAAAATAAAGAAAAGAAAGAAAAAACATACTCTGTTATACTGATTGATTTGGTATTATAGAGATTGATTTAGCATATAAAAATAAATTGACTGTAATATTAAATTAATCTATAATGATAACTGCCGGAGGTTAATGTAGACAGTTGTTTAGGACGATATAATTAATTTAAAGCCGGTTAGTTATGTTTTTTAGTATTTAAATTCTAATTTTAATTTCAGGAGGGCTATTTTTATGTTAAGTGAAAAGCTTACAATTACAAATCCGTCAGGGTTGCATTTAAGACCTGCAGGTGTGCTGTCTCAGACAGCCATGAAGTTTAAATGTGATATTACTATTGAATTTGAGGGTAAAAAAGTGGTTGCAAAAAGTGTGCTGAATGTAATGAGTGCAGGTATTAAAACGGGCAGCGAAATAACCCTTATCTGTAACGGTGAAGATGAAGCTCAAGCCATGAAAGCTGTCTCTGATGCCATTAAGTCAGGATTGGGAGAAAATTAGATAAAATTACAGTTTGTCTGAGGATGAGATAATGTCTTGTCCTCAGCTTAATTTATAGAGAAAAGTTTATTTTTAAAATTTATAGTTTAAAAAGATAAGTATCATCCGGAAAGAGATATAATTAATATATGGATTTAAGCAGGACACGGCTGCTTTTAGGCAGTGAAAATATTGAAAAATTAAAAGCTGCAAGAGTTGCGGTATTTGGTATAGGAGGAGTAGGAGGCTATGTAGCCGAAGCACTTGCAAGGAGTGCAGTAGGCTCCATTGATATAATCGATAATGATATAATAAGTGCAAGTAATATAAACAGACAGATTATAGCACTGCATTCAACTATAGGCAGATATAAAACTGAGGTGATGAAAGAGAGGATAAAGGATATAAATCCTGAATGTCATGTAGTTGAACACAGGTGCTTTTTTCTTCCTGAAAATCAAGACGGTTTCAATTTTAAAGATTATAATTATGTAGTCGATGCAGTTGATACTGTAGCTGCCAAAATAGCTATTGTACTTGCTGCCGATAGGGCAGGTGTACCTGTCATAAGCAGTATGGGAACGGGCAATAAATTTGATCCTTTGAGGTTTAAAACAGCAGATATATATGAAACTTCGGTATGTCCTCTGGCAAGAGTTATGAGGCGTGAGCTTAAAAAAAGAGGGATTAAAAAGCTTAAAACTGTATTTTCAGATGAACAGCCTAAAGAATATTATTATGTATCTTGTAATGAGGAAGTATCAGACATAAGCTCAAAAAGAAGTATACCGGGCTCATTGGCATATGTACCGCCTGCGGCAGGACTTATAATAGCTTCTGTCGTAATTTCTGAGCTTATAAAATTATAAATATCTGGAGGAAAGTATTTTATGAAATTTTCAAATCGAATTACTGCCACTAAGGCTTCACCAATAAGGAGGCTTATGCCCTTTGCCATTAAGGCGTTAAATGAAGGGAAAAAAATATACCCGCTTAATATAGGACAGCCGGATATTAAAACTCCGCCGTCTTTTTTTAAAGTGTTTGAGGATTTTGATAAGGAAATTTTGGCTTATGATCAGTCTCAGGGAAACCCTGATTTAATAAATGCTATCTGCAATTATTATAAAAATTATAATATGGATTTTGAACCTGATGAGATTCTAATTACAAATGGTGGAAGTGAAGCGATTTTATTTACAATTATTGCAGTCTGTGATGCAGGGGATACAATAATTGCTCCCGAGCCTTTTTATGCAAATTACAACGGATTTGCTTCGGCAGTTGATGTAAGTATAGAAGGAGTTGAAACAAAAGCAGAAGAAGGATTTCATCTTCCGCCTAAAAGTGAATTGGTAAAAAAAATAAAATCAAATACAAAGGCTCTGATAATATCAAACCCGTCAAACCCGACAGGAGTTGTATATACTCCCGGAGAGCTTAAAATGTTGGTTGAAATCTGTACTGAGCATGATTTATTTATAATTTCGGACGAGGTATACCGGGAATTTGTCTACGACGGACTTGAATTTAAATCTATGGGAAGTTTTAAAGAGGCACAGCAGAGAGTAGTAATAATTGATAGTATATCAAAAAGATATAGTGCATGTGGTGCCCGTATAGGTTCAATAGCTTCAAAAAATAAAGAACTGATAAATGAAATTATGAAACTGTGTCAAGGCAGATTATGCGTTCCTACTATTGAACAGCTTGGTGCGGTAGAGCTTTATAAAACTTCGGATTCTTATTTTAGAGAGGTTAATGCTGAATATCAGAAAAGAAGGGATATAGTATATAATGCTTTGCAAAAAATGGATGGAGTGATATGCAGAGAACCCAAGGGAGCATTTTATGTATCTGCTAAACTTCCTGTTGATGATGCCGAAAAATTTATAATCTGGTGTCTTGAAAAATTTGATTATAATAATGAAACTATTATGATGGCACCGCTTGAAGGATTCTATTCAACTGAGGGTATGGGTATTAACGGAGTACGCATTGCCTATATTCTAAATACTGACGAACTTACAAAGGCGATGTCGGTACTTAAAAAAGCATTGGAGTTGTATCCGGGAAGAAAATGATATAATTAAAATCGCCATTGTAAATATTTAAATGGCGATTTTTTATTATATTTAATAACGATTTTTTATAGTTTGTTTTTTAATATTGTATTGCGGAAAATAAAACAATTGACACGGCATTTAACTTGAAGTATACTAGACCGGTCAAGGCATTTAGATATCACCGATATCAATGTATGCAGAAATGGCGGAATTGGCAGACGCGCACGGTTCAGGTCCGTGTGGTAGCAATACCGTGAGGGTTCAAGTCCCTCTTTCTGCACTTATAACAGTTTTTCTGCATTTATATTTATAGACTGTGCAGAGCTGTTATGTATTTTATTTATAATACGATAAAACTTTGAAGAGGAAAGTAATTCAGCAAGATAATCCAGAGAAGAGCCGTGTGCTGGGAAGGTTCTGTATCAAACTGTATGAAGACCGCCTCCGAGTGGCTCTAATAAAGCACGTTGACTGCGTTATAGTCTTAGTAAGTGGTAAAACAAGACAGCAGGTAGGTCCTGTACTGAGTGTTGTCTTACAAACAGGGTGGAACCGCGGTGATATATCGTCCCTGAACAGACAGGTTTTTTGTCTGTTCAGGGCTTTTTTTATATAAAATAATTTAAAAGGAGGAAAGTATGATAATTAATTTCCTGAAATTATCATACAAAAAACAATATGAAAATTACATTAAAAGACAAAAGTATAAAAGAATACGACAAATCACTTAGTATAATTGATATAGCCTATGATATAAGTGAAGGGCTTGGAAGAGTATGCTGCGGAGGGATTGTAGACGGAAAAATGTGCGATCTCAGGACAATTATAGATAAGGACTGTACACTTGAGATAGTTACACCGAATGATCCGGAAGGACTTTCAACTATAAGACATACATGTTCACATGTGCTTGCTGAAGCCGTAAAAAGGGTATTTCCCGACGCAAAGCTTGCGATAGGTCCGAGTATTGAAAATGGATTTTATTATGACATAGATCATGCACCTTTTTCAAGAGAGGATCTTGACAGGCTTGAAGCTGAGATGAAGAAAATTATAAAAGAGGGTGCAAAGCTTGAAAAATTTATACTTCCAAGACAGGAAGCTATAGAATTTGTGAAAAAAATGGAAGAACCTTACAAGGTTGAGCTTATAGAGGATCTTCCTCAGGATTCAGAGATTTCATTTTATAGAATGGGAGATTTTGTAGATCTGTGTGCGGGTCCACATATTGTAAGTACAAAATCAATTAAGGCATTTAAACTGATCTCATCATCTATGGCATATTGGAGAGGGGATTCAAATAAGGCACAGCTTCAAAGAATATATGGAACCGCCTTTAATAAAAAAGAAGAACTTGATGCCTATCTTGCACATCTTGAAGATATAAAAAAGAGGGATCATAATAAACTTGGCAGGGAAATGGAATTATTTACAACAGTAGATGTTATAGGTCAGGGTCTGCCTATAATACTTCCTAAGGGTACCAAGATATTAAACAGACTTCAAAGATGGATAGAGGATGTCGAAGATAATGAGCTGGGTTATGTAAGAACTAAAACTCCACTGCTTGCAAAGTCAGACCTTTACAAAATATCAGGGCATTGGGATCATTATAAGGACGGCATGTTTATACTTGGAGATGAAGAAAATGACAAGGAAGTGTTTGCACTGCGTCCTATGACATGTCCATTTCAGTATTATGCATATAAAAATTCTCAAAAATCCTATAGAGATCTTCCGTATAGAATGGCTGAAACCTCAACGCTGTTTAGAAAAGAAGATTCAGGTGAGATGCATGGACTTACAAGAGTTCGCCAGTTTACAATAACAGAGGCACATCTTGTAATAAGCCCTGATCAGGCACAAAAGGAGCTCCAGGGCTGTTTAAACCTTGTTATATATGTACTTGATACACTTGGACTGCATGAAGATGTAAGCTATCGCCTTTCAAAATGGGATCCCGCAAATAAGGAAAAGTATTTAGGTGATGAGGAGTATTGGGAAAGTACACAGGATGCGTTGAGACAGATACTTATTGATAAAGAACTTCCGTTTGAAGAGGCTGACGGTGAAGCTGCATTTTATGGTCCGAAGATAGACATACAGGCTAAAAATATCTATGGCAAGGAAGATACTATGATGACTATACAGCTTGATTGTGCTATAGCTGAAAAATTTGATTTATATTATATAGACAGGGATGGAAACAAAGCCCGTCCGTACATAATACATAGAACATCACTTGGATGCTATGAAAGAACACTGGCATGGCTTATAGAAAAATATGCAGGTAAATTTCCGACATGGCTTTGCCCTGAGCAGGTCAGAGTTCTTCCTATATCGGAGAAATTTAATGATTATGCGGACAAGGTTAAAAAAGAGCTCAGAAAAAACGGTATAGATGCGGAACTTGACCTTCGTTCACAGAAGATAGGATTTAAGATAAGGGAGGCAAGACTTGACAGAATTCCTTATATGCTTGTAGTAGGTGAAAAAGAAGAAGCTGACTCAACGGTATCAGTAAGAAGCCGCTTTGAAGGTGATGAAGGAGTAAAACCTTTAACTGAGTTTATAGAGCAGATTTCAAAAGAAATAAGAACTAAGGAAATAAGAAAAGAAAATATAAAAGAAGATGTAAATTAATATATCTGCAATAAAAGTTCAGAATACTGTATTTTTTAATTTTTATTTAATTAAAAAAACGGTATTCTGAACTTTACTAATTTATAAGGGATATATTATAATAGGGTTGGAAGTATGTTAAAGGAGGTGTTAAAGCAGTGGAACTTAATATAAGGCAGAGAACGGAATTAATTGAAAAGGAAACATTTTCAAAATATGCCTCATTGAGCATGAATTCAAAAGGCAGAGACAGATATGAAGATGAATGCAGTATAAGGACGGTATATCAGAGAGATAGAGACAGGATAATACATAGTAAGGCATTTAGGCGGCTTGTACATAAAACACAGGTGTTTCTTGCCCCTGAAGGAGATCATTACAGGACAAGACTTACACATACACTTGAGGTATCACAGATAGCAAGAACCATATCAAAGGCATTAAGGCTGAATGAGGATTTGACTGAGGCGATAGCATTAGGACATGACCTTGGACATACACCGTTTGGGCATGCGGGTGAGGCGGTGCTTGATGAGATGTGTTGTGAAGGCTTTAAACATAATGTACAAAGTGTAAGGGTTGTTGAATTTATTGAAAATTCCGGCAGGGGACTTAATCTTACAAAAGAGGTTAGAGACGGTATTTTAAATCATGGCACATCTTCAAATCCTTCTACTCTGGAAGGGCATGTTGTAAGGCTTGCGGATAAGATAGCTTATATAAATCATGATATTGATGATAGCATAAGAGCGAAGATATTTACCGAAGACTCAATACCGGCTGTATATACGGATATACTTGGACATTCGGTACGCAGCCGGCTTGATACTCTTGTACATGACGTTATAAAAAACAGTTTTGATACTGACAGGATAAGCATGTCCGGGGCTGTACTGAACGCTATGATGGGGCTTCGTTCATGGATGTTTAAAAATGTATATACCAATGAAGTTGCAAAATCTGAAGAAGTTAAAGCAAAGCATATGGTAAGAGAACTTTACAAATATTATATGAATAATATTGATGCACTTCCGGCTGAATACCGTAATTTTATATACGGGTTTAAACAGTCTAAGGAAAGGACAGTATGTGATTATATAGCAGGAATGAGTGATAGGTATTCAATAGAAAAATTTAAGTCAATATTTGTACCGAAATCATGGAAAATCTAAGGAACCGATGCTTTAATATCGTTTCCTGCATGAATAGAGCTGAAAACTTATATAAATACTGCAAAGTGCCGGGATTTTTACATGGTTATACAATGCAACTGATAAGAGTTTTTAAAAACACCTAAGGGTAAAAACTTATTATACTTAAATTAAGAATATAGTAATTTATGAAAGGAGACATGGTTTTATATTGAAGTATTCACAGGATATTGTTGAAGAAGTTCTAGCAAGAACTGATATAGTGGATGTCATATCCTCATATATAAAGATACAAAAACGTGGTGCCGACTATAAGGGCTTGTGTCCTTTTCATACTGAAAAAACACCGTCTTTTTCAGTATCGCCTTCAAAACAGATATTTCACTGTTTTGGCTGCGGTAAAGGCGGAAATGCGATATCATTTGTAATGCAATATGAAAATTATACGTTTACTGAGGCATTTACACTGCTTGCACAGAGGGCAGGCATATCACCGGATAATAGTTTTATAGAGGATGAACATAGAAGAAAAAGAGATTATAAAAGTCTGCTGTTAAATATAAACCGTGAGGCGGCACTGTTTTTTTATAATAATTTAAAATCACAAAAAGGTATAAATGCTCTTAATTACCTAAAAAACAGAGGTCTGACGATTTCTGATATAACTAAATTCGGACTGGGATTTGCGGACAGCTCAGGCAGTTCGCTTTATAACCACCTGAAAGAAAAGGGCTATGACGATACACAGCTTAAAGACAGCGGTCTTGTAAATTTTAATGATAAAGGAATCAGGGATAGGTTCTGGAACCGTATAATATTTCCTATTATGGCGGCAAACAGAGGAGTTATAGGCTTTGGTGGAAGGGTAATGGGTGAAGGGCTTCCCAAATATATAAATTCACCTGAAACCGGAATATTTGATAAAAGCAGAAATCTGTACGGATTAAATTTTGCGAAGAATACAAAACAGACTTTTATGCTTGTTTGTGAAGGCTATATGGATTTAATAGCACTTCAGCAGGCAGGTTTTATAAATTCAGTTGCAACACTTGGAACTGCATTAACGCAGGGGCATGCATTGATGCTTAAAAGATATGTTAAGAAAGTGGTGCTTACTTATGATTCAGATGAAGCCGGTATAAAGGCTGCACTTAGGGCGGGTTCTGTGCTTAGAAATGAAGGTTTTATGGTAAATATACTGGATATGAAACCATATAAAGACCCTGACGAGTTTATAAAAGGGCTGGGTGCGCAGGAGTTTGCAAATAGGATTAAAGAGGCGAAAAATTCCTTTCTTTGGGAGATAAATCTTTTAAAAAATGATTTTGATATGAGCGATCCGCAGATGCAGACTGAATTTTATAAAAGTATTGCATCAAAGCTGTGTGATTTTGAAGAGGGTCTTGAGAGAGATAATTATATAAAGGCGATATGTCGGGAACATGTTATACTTTATGATGAAATGAAAAAACTTGTGCTTGAGATTGATGCTAGAAGAAAGATGGGACTTGAACGAATGCCTGTTAAAAAGTCTGATAGTTCGTCAAATAATAATTCAAAAACAGGGTTTTTAATAAATGGAAGCAAGGAAGCAAAAAATGATTTAATGAGGGGAGCTTTTAATAATAAACTGTATGAGATATCACGAAGAAGCGGTACCGATGTTCAGAAAAATGCTGATAATGTTGTGCAGAGCAGAATGCTTAAAAAAAGGGCTGCCGACAGAGAGTTTTCTCTTTTAAGCAATCAAAAACTTCTTCTTTCATGTATGGCAAACAATACATTTGATATGTTTGAAAAAATATTAAAACATATAACTCCTTCAGATTTTACAAATGATTTTTATAGAGAACTCGCAGAGGATATAGTACGGATGCGTACTGATGACGATGTAAGTGCTGCACTTATAGTAAACAGGTATGCACAAGATGAGGAAAAACAAAAAGAGGCTTCTGAGATTTTAATCAATAATTTTAATGAAGATACAAAAGAGGAGGAACTTAAAAAGGCAGTAAGTGAAAGCATATTAAAACTTAAGCTTTATAGACTTGAAAATGACTGTAAAAACACCACTGATATAAATAAACTCCAAGATATGATGATTGAACAAAACAGCCTTAGAACAAGGGGGATAAGCTTGTGAATGATAAAAATAAGTTGGGCGGACAGGAAAATATTCTAAAAAATAAAATAACGGAGTCTGAGACTAAAAATGACAGTAGTAAAAACCTGAGATTTAACACAAAGATTTATAATGATGAAGATGTTAATGAAGATGATTCTGCATTTAAAGACGAAGCCCCGGAGAATGAAGATGATTTGCAGGAATTATATACTGATGATTTTTCAGATTTAAAAGATGAACCTGTGAAGGCTTATCTTCTTGAAATAGGAAAGGTAGAGCTTCTTACAGCAGAAGAGGAAGTAATGCTTGCAAAAATGGTTCAAAACGGAAGTGTATCCGAGAAGTATAGTGCAAGAAAAAAGCTTGTTGAGGCAAATTTAAGACTTGTTGTAAGCATTGCGAGAAAATATACAAACAGAGGGCTGCATCTGCTTGATCTTATACAGGAGGGAAATTTAGGTTTGATGCGTGCGGTTGATAAATTTGATGTATCAAAGGGATTCAGATTTTCTACATATGCAACATGGTGGATAAGACAGGCTATAAGCCGTGCTATTTCAGAACAGTCGAGAACTATAAGGATTCCGGTTCATATGGTTGAAGTTATGAATAAACTGGTTAATGAAAAGAAAAGATTTTTAATTCAACACAATAGAGAACCTTTAGCTGAGGAGCTGGCTGAGATTATGGGGATATCAATTGAAAAGGTTAATGAGGTTATAAAATTAACACAGGATACAATATCAATAGAAACTCCTATAAATGGTGATGAAGATTCGTATCTAAGAGATTTTATAAGTGATGAACGTGCAAGTACTCCTTATGAAAAAACTCAGGAAAATATATTGAAAGAAAAGGTGGAGGAAGCACTTTCAGACCTGACACTTCGTGAGAGAGAGGTGATAAAATTAAGATTTGGAATACCGGATGGAAAGACACATACTCTTGAAGAAGTAGGGAAATATTTCGGTATAACACGTGAGAGGATAAGGCAGATAGAGGTAAAAGCCCTTAGAAAACTTAGACATATAGGAGTAATAAAAAAACTTAATGATTTTTTATAGCACATAAATTTTACGAAAGGAATTTTTAAAATTAATTGCAGTTTTCATATTCTAAGAGACTAAATTTTATAGCTGATTTTATCAGCCCGTGTACGACACTGGCTGATATAGGCACTGATCATGCGTATGTACCTATAAGACTTATAAAAACGGGCAAAATAAAATATGCCATAGCCTGTGATATTAATAAAGGTCCTCTTAACAGATCAATGGAAAATATAAGCCGGTATGATCTTGGCAGTTATATACAAACAAGATTATCAGACGGTATGTCAAAATTAAAATATGGTGAAGCGGATACCGTACTGATTGCAGGTATGGGTGCTCAACTTATGATGCGAATTCTTGACGGAGGTGAAGAAATAAGAGATTCAATAAATGAATATGTGCTTTCACCTCAGTCTGAATGGAGGGAGTTCAGGATATATCTTGATAAAAATGGGTATTCTATAAAAGATGAAGGCATGGTATATGACCAGGGCAAGTATTACTTAGTTATAAAAGCCTCAGCAGTATCTGTAAAACAGAGTAAAATGCATGAAACATGCAAGTCGAATGTAAACTTGTGTACATATCAAAAAAACTTATGCAGTGAATATAATATTCCTGATATATCTCTTTTTGGAGAAGCTTCAGATATAGATGAGGCATATAGACATTTTGGCTATTATTTAATTAAAAAAAATAATGCAGTATTAAAAGAATATTTAAAAAAAGAATATAATACATATATTGCTTTATTTAATAAACTAAGTGCTAAAATGAATAATACATATTCTTTAGATATATATAAAGATGATAATTTATATAATAGGGATATAAAAGCTGATAATATTGATTTTAAAATTAATAAAATTAAAAAATATATTAATTTAATAAAGACTACCGAAAGGATTATGAGGTGATTTTATGAGTTTGATAACCGTAGGAGATATTTTTGAAAAATTAAATGAGGAAATGCCGGTTGAATTAGCACTGGATTGGGATAATGTAGGGCTTCTTGCAGGAAGGCATAAAAAAGAAGTTAAAAAGGTTATGACAGTACTTGATCTTACAACTGAGCTTCTTGATGAGGCGGTAAAAAATAAAGTTGATCTTATAGTAAGCCACCACCCTATGGTTCTTTCCGCCTTAAACAGAGTTAATGACGGTGATTTTATAGGAAGGCGGCTCGTTAAACTGCTTAATAATGATATTTCATATATAGCTATGCATACAAACTATGATATTGCATCAGGCTGTATGGGCGATATTGCAGCGGGGCTTGTAGGTATAGAAGGTGGACCGCTTCAGATTACTCAAAGATTAAATGCAGGAAATGCTGAGGTTTGCCTGGGTATAGGCAGGGTAGGGGCTCTTGATCATGAATATACTCTTGATGAATTTATTGAAAAATTAAAAACGGTTTTTGACTTAAAGACTGTTGGAGTTTACGGCAGAGAGCTTCTTAAAGACGGTATAAGAACCGCTGCCATATCTCCGGGGTCGGGCAGAGGTATGTACAAACTTGCAAAGGCGGCAGGAGTACAGCTTTTAATAACAGGTGATGTAGGGCATCATGAAGGTGTGGATGCCAATGAGTCGGGAATTGCCATAATTGATGCCGGACATTACGGTGTTGAACATATCTTTATAAATGATATGAAGAAAAGACTATTAAATATAGATGAAAATCTTGAGGTTATAGCTGAAAAAATAAAACTGCCTGAAAGTTTTTATTAATATAGCATAAAAACAAAAAATAAAAAATATAAATTAGTGAGCTGACAATATGGATAACAATAATTATATAGATATTACCATTGAAGGGGGAAGGTATAAATATAAAAAAGGGATTAAATTTAAAGAAATAGCAGAGGATTTTCAAGACAGATATAAAGACAGAATTTTACTTGTAAAACTCGATTTCAGATTATATGAACTGAATAACAGTGCGGAACATGATACTGAACTTGAGTTTATAACTGCAAATACAAAGCCGGGACAACAAACCTATGAAAGATCTGCCGTGCTGCTTGTTATGTCTGCATTTCATGATATAGCTGAAAAAGAGGGTAAATTCAATCCGGATGTAAGTGTAAATGTTGAATTTTCAACAGGTAATGCTTTATTTTTGAACAGTAAAAATCCTTTAGACCGGAAAACTTTAGAACTTCTTAAAGCTAAAATGCATGAAATGGTTAATGCAAAAATTCCTATAACAAAGAGGGCTGTAAGTAAGGATGAAGCGGTAAGGTTATTTCATGAAAAAGGAATGTACGATAAGGAAAAGCTGTTTTACTATCGTACAAGTTCAAGAGTAAATATATATTCACTTAACGGGTTTGAAGATTATTATTATGGTTATATGGTACCTGATACTTCGTATATAAAGTATTTTGACCTTGAATTGTATGAACATGGTTTTGTGCTTATATTACCTGAAAAGGAAGATACAAACAAGGTTCCAGGTTTTATTCCTGCACCTAAAGTATTCAGACAGATGAGAGACTCATGTTATGCACATGAGAAGCTTGGGCTTTCAAATGTTGGGGGACTTAATACTGAGATAGCAGGAGGCAATATAAGCCAGATGATTTTAATATCCGAGGCGGCTATGGAGAAGAAAATAGGTGATATAGCAGCTGAGATAGCCGGACGTGAGGGTATTAAATTAATTATGACGGCAGGACCGTCTTCATCGGGAAAAACCACATTTTCACACAGGCTTGCGATACAGCTTAGGGCATTAGGGTTAAAGCCGTATCCTATAGAAGTAGATGATTATTTTGTAGATAGGGATATGACTCCTAAAGATAAGGATGGAAATTATAATTTTGAAGCACTTGAGGCGATAGATATAGAGCAGTTTAATGATGATATGGAAAATCTGCTTAAAGGCAGAAGGGTTCAGCTTCCAAGTTTTAACTTTAAAACAGGAAGACGTGAATATAAGGGTAATTGCCTTCAGATAGGCAGTGGTGATATACTTATACTTGAGGGTATACACTGTTTAAATGACAGACTTTCATACAAACTTCCTATGGATGCCAAATATAAAATATATATTTCAGCACTCACACCTTTAAATATTGATGAACATAACAGGGTTCCTACTACTGATGCAAGGCTTATAAGGCGTATGGTGCGTGATGCCATGGTAAGAGGTACTTCTGCACAGAATACTATAAAGATGTGGGAGTCCGTAAGGCGTGGGGAACATGAAAATATATTTCCTTACCAGGACAGTGCCGATATTGTGTTTAATTCAGCACTTGTTTATGAACTTGCAGTTCTTAAACAGTATGCACAGCCTTTGCTATTTGGTATAGACAGACACAGTAATGAATATATTGAAGCAAAAAGACTGCTTAAATTTCTTGATTATTTTATAGGTATACCCTCTGAAATGGTGCCGGTAAATTCTATTATAAGAGAATTTATAGGAGGGAGCTGCTTTAAAAATAAAATATATTAACTATAATTTTTAGAAAGGATAAAAATCAACTATGAATGATAATGTAAAAGAGTATGTCGTACAGAAAGTAAAAGAGATGATAGATGCGCCTTCATGCAGCACAGAGGCAAAGACTGCCGGAAATAATTGGATTAATTCTCTTGGTACGGAAAATGAAGCACAGGAAACAAAAAAACTTATTAAAGAGCTTGAACAGGACATTATGCCTATTGACATGCTTATTGATTTTACAGCTTCCGATGCAGGCGTTAAGCTTTTCGGAAAAGAAATGGCAGAAAATATAAATCAACATGCTAAAGAAATTAAAAATGGAGGAGCCATTTATTGTGATTGTCCGGCTTGTGCCGCTGCGGCAGCTGTTTTAGAGAAAAAAGATGAGTTAATTAAAGTATAAATAAAGTTATATATAAAAGTATCAGGTTTTATCTATGATTTTATCTAAAAATCATAGATGCTTTTTGACTATTTTTTCAAAAGTCTTTAAATTCCGGCAATGCCTTTAATTACAGGCATTACCGGAATTTTATGTATAGAGAGATATTCACTTGTTTTTTAAATATACTTAAATTTTTATCCACTTTTCCCCTTTTTTCCTATCTGTTTTTATGAAAGACTTGAAATCAAGCAGGTCTGTAGGAAGTTTGTTAAAAACAGCTTGAATTATTGAATGAAAAATGCTATTATTTACTGCATAAGGCATTTAGAACAAATATTTAATTTAGACATTCAGTCAAGTATAATGATAAAGTTTAATATCTATTAGAGTCAGTATTTATCACTAAAACCGGGTAACTATTTAATAGTTAGGGTGTGTTTACAAATTGTTTTTTGCGGCTATTTGTGCTGGTCAAAGCATAAGGTGATGTTTAAAATCTACCTTGTTGCCGTTTAAAAAATAATTTTTAGATACATCCTGTTTTATATGTATAGCGGTTTAAGTTTAAGCCGGGCTTTATACTTCTATACAGATATTCTCTACATGGATATCATATTGTGCGACATTGGATGGTATTAAAATAAAAACTGCAGCCTGTTTTTATACAAGTTTTTGTTTAATAAACGGTTAGGGAACAAGTATTCATAATGCCGATTTATTTATAGTAATTAAGTGAAAAAATACCAATAATTACATAATTTTAAAATAATATCATAATTTATGAATATAAAGTTTTATATAGCAGGTGCAAAGGGAATTTAAATTTAATAAGCATAATAATCGGCTTTACAATGCTTATAAACTTAAAATGAATGGAGGAAAAATGGAAGGATAATATGGTGTATTTACAAATGAAAAAGTAATTGTATTTCAGTCAACGAAAAAATTGAATATTTTCAATTAAAACTAATTATGTCAGCTAAAAATTAACTGACAATACTAACTAATCAATTTAAATGGTATTACAGGAGGTACTTTAGTGAAAAAAATGACAAGCAAAAAGTTTTTATTTTTGTTTGCTGTTTTGGCAGCAGGCTTTTCAGTTTCACATGCTTTTACTGCAAAGGCTGCTTCAAGCGATATTACAAAAGGAAAATGGGAGCTTAAGGACGGAGAGTGGAAATTTTATGATGAGGGGCATAATTTAAAAACCGGTTGGATAAATACCGCATCGGGCTGGTATTACCTTGACCCGTCAAACGGCAATATGCTTACAAAATGGCAGAAGATAAATGGTATTTATTACTATTTTGATATGCCTCAGGAGGGAACTGCAGGAAGGATGCATACCTCATGGTATGAAGCTCCTGACGGTAAATGGTATTTTTTCAATAATGTAGATTCGGATGCCTCACAGGGAAGCATGCTTATCGGATGGCAGTGGGTGGACGGATATTGCTATTATTTTGAAACCAAGCCCGGAAAAGATTATGGAAGCATGTATGCCGACAAAACCACTCCTGATGGATTTAAGACAAATTCTGAAGGTCGTTGGGTAGATGATGAGGGAAAGGTTCAGTATGTACAGGGAAAGGGATTTTCCACCCAAAAAACTGCTGACAACAAGGGAAAAACAAATACTTCTATAACACGTTCAGGCGGCTCAGGCGGCGGTTCAGGTTCGAGAGGCGGCTCAGGCGGTTCGGGAGGCGGCGGACGTAATCCTAAACCGTCAGAGCCGAATAAACCGGAGGATCCGCAAAAGCCATCGGAGCCGAATAAGCCGGATAATCCGCAAAAACCATCAGAGCCGAATAAGCCGGATAATCCGCAAAAACCGTCAGAGCCGAAAAAACCTGACGAACCGAAAAAACCTGAGGTTGAGAAACAACTTGCAGACGGTACATGGTACGGAACTGCTACATGGAGCAGGTATATTATACAGGATGCCCCGAATATCGTAAAAGTTGTTATAAAGGACGGAAAGATAGAAAATGCTGTGTCCGAAAGATATACTGACGATAAGGAGCCTAAGCACTTTATGCAATGCAGGGACAAATTGCTTGAAAAGCTTAAAGGCTCAGACTCTACCGTAGATATTTTAAAGCAGATTGAAGCAAGAAAAGGCTTTTACGATTCAATATCAGGTGCTACTGAAACGGTAAAAGGGCATATAAGTGCAGTCGACAATGCACTTAAAAGATCAAATAAATTTGCAACGGATAAAAAAGAGCAGAATATAGACTATATGGAATTTGTTACAAAACCTGATGCCGTTGCAAAGGGGGATACTCTTGATCTTACAAAGTCCGTGCTTAAATTGCATTTAAAGAACGGGGAAATCAAAGAAGTCGGATTTAATGATTTTGAAAAATATGATATAAAGACCGAACCTCAAAACGGAACACCTCTGTCAAAGACGGATAAAAAACTTAAGGTTCGCTTTATAAATGAAGCTTCAGTTATAGATATTCCGGTTGAAATAGTATTAAATCAGAAAATTCTTACAAAGAAATATCCTACACATATAATTGTAAATTACGAAAACGGAAGCGATTACAAAATTGATCTTGATAAAAATGAATGGCGCTATAAGATAGAGGCTAAAGGAAATATCAAGGGAATGTCAATTTATGACAATGACAAAAAGCTTACCGACGGTGCGTATGACAGCCATACCGGACGCTGGAATTTCAGTCTTAAAGATGTGCCGCATGACGGGTTTGACATCTGGGGATTTAATGACTATGCGGTAGTGATTGATACAAAAAATGATAATTCAGGTATAGCTTCATTTAAGCTTCTTACCGAAAACGTAAAGCAATCATACTATATAGGTGATAATCTTAATATAGACAATCTTATAATAGATGCCGTTACTAAAAACGGAAATAAACTTCATCTTAACGGTTGGGAAGAATGTAAAAAGGCAGGATTTACTTCAACTCCTGAAAATAACTATAAACTTACAGAATCCGATAAGGGTGATAAGATTATAAAGATAAGTTATAATAAGGATAATGCAAATCTTGAAAAAACCTTCAGTGTTAAAGTGGAGGATTCGGAAGTAAAGGCACCGGCTAAGATAGAACTTTATGACAAAAATACAAAAATTAAAGAGCTAGACATTGATGCAGACAAGCTTAAACAAGGTCAGGGCAAGCTTATATTAAGAGATGTTGAAATTTCTGAAAAATATAAGAATTGGAATAAAGATACATTTACCATAAAGGCATTTAATAAAGCGGGCAACCCTATAAGAGTGAATGTTAACAAGGGTGGAATAATACTGAAAATAGAGTTCCCGGATTATGTAAATGAATACGGTACAAGCTATGTGTGGATTACATTCAAGTTTATAAAAGATGCACCGACACCGCCCGAGCAATCAAAGCTTGCAGACGGTACATGGTACGGAACCGGAACATGGAGCAGGTATTATAAGAGCAAAGGACCTGACATAGTAAAGGTAGTTGTAGAAAACGGCAAGATCAAGGATTCGGAATCAGTTGTATATACTGATGACCCCGAAAATGAATTCCAAAGGGGAAAGGATATACTTAAATTTGTTAAAGGGCTTGACAGTACTGAGAGTATATCAAAACAGCTTACAGAAAAAAAAGGTGATGCATATGATGCTGTAAGTAAAGCCACTGAAACTGCAAAAGGACATTTAAGTGCGGTTGACAATGCTCTTGAAAGATCAAAAAAATATAAGTCTGACAATAAAGAGCAAAAAATAGATTATATTGAATTTGAGACAAGACCGAATCCGCAGGCAACAGGCAGTACGCTTGATCTTTCAATGACAGTTCTTAAGCTTCATCTTAAGAATGAAGGTGAAAAAAAGATAGGCTATGATAAATTTGGAGAGTACGGTATAACTACGGATCCTGCACATGGAAGCAAGCTTCCGCCTGTGGGAAGTGATGTACTGGTGCACTTTAAACATGCAGATTCACTTATAGACATGCCGAGCAATGTACAGGCTCAGAAGAAAAATATATACAGATACCCTACCAAGATCATAGTACGCTTGGAAGACGGAACCGAAAAAAGTATAGAAGTTAATAAAAATGATTTCCGCTATAAATTTTCAAATCCGAATTCGGCAAAAATAAAGGGTATGGATATATATGACAAGGATGAGAAGCTTAAGGAAGCACAGTATATTGAATTTACAAAGGAATGGGAATTTAACCTTAAGGATGTAAATGTAGGTGCCGGATATACCTCATGGAGATATGAGACTTATCTGGTGTCTGTGGAAACGCCGCAGGAAAATTCACCTATAACCGGATTTACATTAGATGACAACAAGGTTAAGAGAAGCTATAAAGTCGGTGAATCTCTTGACATAAGTGAGCTTCTAATAAAGGCTGAAACTCAGGACGGAAAAGGTAAAAATTTCCATCTGTGGAGCGATGCACAAAAGGCAGGGTTTAAATCAAACCCCGAGAACGGATATAAGTTTACTTCAAAGGATTCAGGTAAAAAGAATATAGATATAAGCCTTGAAATTAATGGCAAAACCGTTACAAAGAGCTTTGAGGTCGAGGTGGGTTCCGCAAATCCGAAGGCTGTAAGAAGAATTGAAATCTATACAAAGTTATATAAGCTTATTAAAAAGATAGAAATTGAAGAAGGAGCTTTTGAAGCAAATGACGGGAAACTTACATTTTACAATGTAGAAATTCCGGAAGAGTATAAAAATTGGGATGAATCAACTTTTAATATATGGGCATATGCCGATAATAATGCACATCTTAAAGTTGAAGTTGATAAACGTTCAAATACAATATGCAGGATAAAATTTCCTGAATATAAGTCATCTGACGGCAGTGATGGCTATGTAATGCTCGGATTTAAATTTGTAAAATCCGGTGAAAGCATTTCACAGGTTCCTGCAAAGGTTGAACTTTTTGATAAAGGAACAAAGCTTGCGGATATAAACATCTCAAAAACAGATTTTGAAAATTCAAAGGCACACCTTATTGTAAATGATGTTGTAATACCTGAGACATATAAGGGTAATTGGAATAAGGATACATTTACGGTTAAGGTATATAATGAAAAGAATGAAAGCCTTAATGCAACATTAGTAAAGAGTGATGATATACTTGGAATAAATCTTCCCGATTATAACAGCCCACAATTTGGAAAGGGCTATATAGGGCTTAAATTTAAATATGAAGAAAAAGGCAATGAAGAGTATAAAGTAGGAGTTGGTGAGGCTGAGGTAAAAAGATTTAGATATAAGGCAAAGGTCAAAGTAAAATACAATGCCTCAACAGGTGAAATAATAAGTGTTGAGGATAATGCGACAGTTCCCGGTACAGGTAATAAACGCTTTTGGAATAAGGCAGTTGCCATGTTTGCAAAAATGCCGGGAAAAACAATTGATACTGTTGATACGGTTGACGTTATAAGCGGTGCTACACTTTCATCAAATGCTATAAAGGAAGCCGTGAAGCTTGCACTTCCGAAGCCGCAGAAGCCTGATGAAACCAATATGGATGTGCTTGATTTATTAGTTGACGGAAAAACATATACTTACTATTACAAAAAATATAATCCTCTTGAACCTAATGAGAAGCTTATTGTAAAAGGTAAAGATGTAACAGAACAGTCAAAAATGATAAAACAGCCTTCATATTCACAGGTACGTTATTATGTCGAAGATGATCAGAAGCTTAGCGGAAATCTTTACGGTATTGCTGATTTGCCATATGCATATTTCTATCATGCGGAACTTGCAAGTAACAATGGTCCCGGCTCAAGTGAAGGTGATCCTAATATAGAAATCGAACACGGTATTATAGGAAGCTATAAGCAATGGGCAGGATACGATGTAGTAAGTTCAGCTACATCTGCAAACTATGGAAAACTTGGAGCGGCAAGCTATTCTGAACAATCAAACGGAGGATATAAGATTAATGGTGTTAAAACTCCTGTCCAGATTGATGCACAGCTTTATGTAAAAGTAAAAATTTTAGCTGCTGTGAATGCAAAATACGGAAATCAGTTTATACCAATGGTTACAAGTATGACAGGTATCGACAATGCAACGGGTGAAAAGAGAACAGTTACTTCGACCGAGCCTGCCGTATATAAGAAATTTTATTATGACGGAACTCTGTCGGCTCTTGAATATAGTGATAATGCATCGGAGCTTCATGTAGATGCTTCAGCTCTTGATATTTCAGTAACAGATCAGAGTTCTTATGGAGATTACCAGATAAATATCAAGAATCTCCCGTCTGAAATTGATGCCACCAGGAATGTTCTTGGAGTAATATTCTGTACAGATTATCAAGATTATCCTGCAAAAAGATATGGATTATCACATCTTGACAATATATGGACAGATGCTGGGCAGTTGGCATTTTCAGTTTCCCAAAAGAATTACGGCAGCGAAAATGCACACAGGCGTTTTGCGACTCTTGCAGGACATAGAATTACAAAACTCACCTATCTCTTAAGTGATAATAAAAAGGTCGTTATAGAGAATATAAATCTTTATTTAGGAAGGAGACTTTCTTCAGGACAGGAAGCAAAGATTGTTAAACAGACAGGATTTGAAGACGGAAAAGGAGCGGAAGTAACATTTGACCTCAGTAATCTGCCTTACAGAGGCTATGAAGTTAAATCATTAAAATTTGGTATCGGTGAAGAAGCAAGAGAACTTGTAAAAGATACCGATTATACATTTGATTCTGATTCATATAAGCTCTCAATAATGGCTACTGCTTCAACCGGTGAAGGAAAGTATACTGTTATATTCGGTGATACTTCAAAAAAAGATGCTTATGTTTCATCAGCCTGCGAGTTTGAGCTTAAAAAAGGTGAGGGACCGACTCCTGAACCTGAGACCAAGACTCTATCAGGCGAGGCGGATGTGGAAGGATATAATTATACTGCAAAGGTTAATGTAACTTATAATACCAAAACAGGTGAGATAGTAAGTGTTGAAGATGACGGAACCGAAGCCACGGGTATGAATTATACATTCTGGACGGATGCTCTAAAAATGCTGCCTAAATTTACAGGAAAGAAAAAAGCTGATTTGGATGGTTTAAAAGCCGATACAATAAGCGGTGCTACAATTTCATCAAAAGCTATAATTGAAGCCGTTAAAAATGCGTTATCAAGAAGCAAGATAAAAGCAATCGATGCTTCCGATATAAATTTGGAGTATGAAGATACGGATGCACAGTTAAATACTGAAGCCAAGGCTATATTGCCGACACATGTTGTAGCGGTCTATGCGGACGGCAATACCGAAAAGATAGAGCTTGAGGAAACAAACGGTGTTTACAGTGTAAAAATCGGAGAAAATGTGATAGATATGGCATTGTACTCAGGTGATGAGAAACTTGCCGACGGTATTTACAGCGTTGATAAAGAGGCATGGGAATTTAATGTAAATGCAGGAGGATTATTCCCAACTGCCGGAAATATTATAATAGAAGTAAATATCGATAAATCAAAGCAGCCTAAAAAGTCGGAGAATAAAAACGATTCTGATAAAGCGGAAAATACCGCAGATGAAAGAGGAACCGGTAAAGCAGCTGAAAATAGTGTGCCTGTGCAGACAGACTCTGAAGATAAAGTGATACAGGAAAAAGACACTAAAAATAATACAGGTGTAAAAAATATATTAAATCCCGACACTGAAAATAAAGGGGTTAATTCAGAAAGCGGTTTACAATCTGAGGATAAAAAAGTCAATACTGATGACGGTTCAAAATCGGATTCGGAAATAGGTTCTGAAAAGAAAACACAGACTGTTGACGAAGTAAAAGAATTGGAATCCGCTAAAGAGTAAATATTTAAGTTGCAATATAAGCCGTAGGATATTAAAAGATAGAATATCAAAGCTGTATAGCTGAGATATCGGGCTTTAAAAACATATAGGGAAACTCTTTTTCCTTATGTATGTAAACAAAAACAAGTAAATTGTAAAAACACTACAGAGCTGCTATGATAACGGTCTTTGTAGTGTTTTACATTTTAATTTGTATATTTATATCGGTAAGTAACTTTTTAATAATTTAATTTAAAGAGATATTGATCGTATAATATCCAGGTTCAGTACTTAAAAAGGATGGAGAGGCTGCCGTTTTAAAATAAGAAATAAATTTCAGCTTTAAAAATAATAGATTACAATTTTAGGGAGAAAATGGTGAAGAACGGAAAAAAGATTTTATTTTTAGCAATGACGGTATTTCTTGCTGCGGCAAAAACCGTTTCGGTGAGATCTAATATATATGCTCAGACAAAAACGGCTGTAAATGAAAAAGGAATATGGGAAAATAAAGAAGGGGTATGGAAATATTTTGATAAAGAACATAAATTAGTTAAAGGTTGGATGTTTGAGGATCCGAACTGGTATTATCTTGATCCTTTAAACGGTACTATGATGATAGAATGGAGTGATATAAATGGTGTAAGGTATTATTTTGATAAAAAGTCTGAGGGTATTGAAGGGCGTATGCATACCGGATGGTATCGAACTTTACATGGGGACTGGTATTTTTTTGATACACGTCAGGGGCATGGTATCGGTGCTATGCTTACCGGCTGGCAATGGATTGACGGATATTGCTATTATTTTGAAACAATGAAAGGTAATGACTACGGAAAACTGTATATTTCACGAAAAACACCTGACGGATATGACACTAATCATGATGGAAGATGGATTGACTATAATGATAATTCATATAAATCTTTAAGTTACAGTATTCATTATATAGAGGGCAAAGGTATACTGACCAAGCAGACTTCGGATAAAAGCAGCAATTTGGATAAATCAGGTCTCTCAAAAACACTACAGTCCAAAGGTACCGGTTCATCAGGTTCAGGCAGCACAGGCGGTTCGGGAAAAGGCGGAGGTTCAGGAAGTAATGGCGGATCAGGCAACGGAGGAGGTTCAGGAAATGGTAGAAATAATTCAATTCCGGGAAATTCTCAAAATCCGCAAACCCAAACAAATCCTGAGTCAAAACCGCAGCAGGAACAAAAGCCTCAATCTCAGCCACAACCGGAACAAAAACCGAATCCGAAGCCGCAACCGAAGCCTGAGCCGCAGCCGCAACCACAACCGAAGCCGGATAAAATAGAAAAGTTTGAGATTGATTCATCAAATATTAAAAAAGTCTATAAAACAGGTGAAAAGCTTGATTTAGGCGGCATTAAAATAAAACTTATAATGAGCGGATCAGGCGACACGGTTATAGAGGGCTGGGAAAATTGCATACATAAAGGATTTATTTCAGAACCTGAAAACGGATATATATTTAAAGAGGGGGATATAGGGCAATTTAGAGTGGTAATTTCGATAACCGAAGACGGGGTGAAACATTCAGGGGAATTTAATCTTGAGGTTTCAAAATCTGAAGATGAAAATACCAATATGGAAAAAATTGATATAGAAGTTGACGGGGTTTCGCACACCTATTATTATAGGAAATATACTTCCGGCAGCCCGGATGAAAGCTTTATAGTTAAAGGCAGGGATATTGCCGGTAAGGTAAAAGCAATTAAAAATTATAAAAATCCTAATGAAATATCTGCATATTATTATGTAGAGGATTCACAGGAAATTAAAGGTAATATTTATGGAACTGCCGATATCGGATATGCCGATTTTTATTATAGTGAAATTATAAAAAATAAATTGCCTCATGGAGTCAATTTGGACAATGATCCATATATATATTGGCATAATATATTTGTATGGGACCTTGAGCATAATCAGGGATATGATGCGGTAACTTCACCTACAAAAAATAACTACGGTGCTTTTAAAAATGCTTCATATGTAAAAAACGGTTCAGGCTACATTATAAGAGGCGTAATTACAAATATTGAAGTTGACGGACTTCTTTATGCAAAAGGCAGGATATTGAGTGCAGCCGGTGTACATGATAAAAGTAATTTTTTAGAAATTATAAACAGCATGTCGGCATATGATAAAAAGACGGGTGTTAAAAGAGCTGTTACCTCAGTTAAACCTTATGTATATAAAACCCTGTATTGGGACAGCAGTCTTTCTGAACTTAAGTTCAGTGAATCGGCACCTGATATAGATGCTTCAAAAAATAAAATAAAAGTGTCAATTAATGACCGCAGCAAATACGGGCAATATGAAATCAATATAGAAAATCTGCCTGAAGGTATAGATACGACTGAGAATGTTTTAGGAATAATTTTAAAAACGGGGGAGGGCGATTATAAATCCTCAGGTCTTGAATTTATTGATAATATATGGACGGAAAACGGCAGACTTGCTTTTTCAACGGAAAAACGTGATGGTACAAATGATAGGACATTCAGACGTTACACAAATTTAAAGGGCAAGAAAATAACAAGTATAACTTATCTGCTGAGAGATCATAAGAAATTTATTATAAATAACCCCGATATATATGTTTTAAAACCTCTTTCCTCAAAGCATAAAGCCGTAATTACTGAAAAAAGCAGTTTTATAAAGACAAAGGGAGCTAAGGCGAGGTTCGATACTTCACAGCTTCCGTATACCGGAGTAAGTCTTAAAGCTTTGTATCTGCTTGATAAAGATGATGAAAAGCAGCTTATTGAAGAAAATGATTATACATACTCCGATAATGTGCTTACCGTTAATGATACCGAAAATACAATGCCCGGAAAATACAGGATAGTTTTTTCAGATGTTAACAGTACAAGCGGCTATACATCGTATTCACTTGATTTTGATTTTATTGAAGGAAATGAGGAGCTGCCCGAACAATCGGTAAAGATCATTGAAAGTGAAGCTGCAGTTGAAGGATTCGGCTATAATGTAAGACTTAAAGTTACCTATAACCAGAAAGAAGATGTAATATTAAAGGTTGAAGATAATAATACAAATTCAGGAAGTAATTCCATGTATTGGGTAAGGGCAAGTATAGGTATGCTTTCAAAATATAAAGGAAAGGGAAAGAATGATATTTACAAAGTTGATGTTGTAAGCGGTGCGACATTAACCTCAAAAGCAATAAGAGAGGCTGTGAGGATTGCGGTAGGCGGTGAAAAAGGAGAAGAAGATGATAATGACCACGGCAAGAACCCGGGCGAAGAAGAAGATCCGTCAAAACACAGGATTATAGAGGGAGAATCAGTTGTAAATCAGTGGGCTTATACAGTTAAAATTAAAATCACTTACAATGTAGACACGGGAAAGATTATAAAAATCGAAGACAACGGCACGGATACCGGTCTTCCCGCAAATGCACAATTTTACAATCAATCGAAAGCTATGTTTAAAAGACTTGCAGGCAAAAAAAGATCTGAGTTGTTTAGTGTTGACAGTGTAAGCGGTGCAACACTGTCATCGGATGCCATAAGAATTGCCGCTTATGATGCACTCAGAGATGCCGGCTTTAATTAATCCGATTTGGGCATTGTTGTTTATAGTTTAATGAGATATTATCATAAACGGTTCATATACCGTTAAGTTTTATTGAAAGTATTATTGACAGTGTAAAAAAATTATGGTATTCTTAAGAAAATATTAAGGATATAAGTTGGCAGGTTTATAAGTTACCAAAACGGTCGGATATCCGTATATTGACACATGTTTAGATAAGTCTATATATCCGACCGGTAATTTTAAAATAATTTTACAGCACTTAATATTACAGTCAGTTAATTTCAACCGGTATTAAAATAAGCCGTAAAAACACGTGTCATGTTAATAGGAGGTAATATAATAGTAATGGGCAGTCTTTTAAAGAAAATTTTAGAAATGACAAAGTACAAGAAAACTGCAATAGTATTGATTTTTGCCACAAGTATACTTTCGATTATGAATTTACTGGTTTGCAGCAGGGAACATCTTGAAGAAGTCGAAAATTTTTTACAGGTAAGTTTTCATATCTCATTTTTAGATGATAACGATACATCAGGCATCTTTTTAAAAAAAAGCTATGAATTATATCCCGAATGGAATTGTGAGATATATGCATTAAATAATGAAAAGGTTATATATCATCCGGAAGCCGTATATATGCCGGCTTCCGGTATATATGATATACCTGGTTTGGAATACGGATATATAGAATATAAGGGTAATGATAAAGACGTAATAAAAATGATAAATATGACATGCTTATGGTTTAAGAAATACCGTGAATATAAAGGAGCTGATTATGTTTTTTCTAAGAAAAGAGTATATTATTCTCTGGAAGAAGCCGTAAAAAATGATCCGAATATGCTGTATATCCTTGGTGATTGTAAGGAGGATATTAAAGAAGTTTTAGAACCTGACAATATGCGTGAAAGGTATGGGGAATATTTAATGCCCGCCTCAAATGCTTCAATATTTGATTATTATAATATTCTGATTACAAAAAAGGCAGACAAAAGACAGCGGCTGATAGGTTTTAAGCTGAATCGAAATATTCCCGAATATATATGTCCTTTTTATGTCAATACGGATCTGGATATTGTTCTAAAAGGAGCACAGGAGCTGCTGACATTATATGAAGATAAAAATATGGAGTTTATAGAACAAATTCGCTCAAGACTCAGTTCAAGACCGACAGACGGAGGATTTTATGGAGATGTTACACATAACGCTTCCGTGTTTAATTTAAGAATCAATGGCTATGCACCGGATAATATTGAAATAATAGATTATAATAATGAAAAAATTTATTTCTGGTATTATGACAATCTGGTGCTTGGCATGAATGCGGAATTTGCAGATATATCTGTCTGCGATGGAGACAATGAGGGATGTAATGAAAAATAATATTAAAAAACATATAATAGATATAGCTAAAAAAATATATTTTATTATATTGAAAGTGATAATAATATTTATATGTATTTTGTTTTTTATAAACTTAAAGATTTTTATCATGCATATAATCAGAGACGGTAAAGCACTTGCTCAAATGTATGAAGTAAATGATTTTTTAATAAACAGATATAATTTAATTATAGGTGAACTGGAAGAATACGGGGAGACCGGTATGATACCTTTTGCGATAAATAAAATATTACGTTGGAAAGTACATCTTAGGTCAGGAAAAACTCAGGATATTTTTTATGGAGTACAAGGATACAGCTATCCTAATAAATTTAAATATTTAAAAGATAACACCTCTTTGTATTACGTTCCGTACAGCACTAAAGAAAAGGCACAGGAAATAATGGCTCAGATAAAACCGCAAGAATATAGAAGAGGGGAAAAACGTTTTTTAGTGAATACGGGTATTTTTTTTGACTCGAATAAGCATGTCGGAGCATGGGAGGGATATCGTGAAATTCTATTTGATACTCAGGAATATTTTTTAAAGGAGTATGATGAAGACGGGTATTTTCGGTATTTATCAGAGGCATTGACGAATTGTCGCCGCTTTAGATACGCCCCGGAAGAACTTACGCATATAGATGTTTTATTAAAAAAAGATGAGTATGACGGAGGCTTTAAAATTTATTATATGTCTAAACCGATAGGCATAGAAGGATATTTTGTAGAGGCGGATATAAAAATAAATCAAAATGGTGAATTCCATGTGGAAGACATAAAGGCATTTAAATATGAAAAGGATTGGTTTAATAATGCACAATACTCCATAGAAAGAGCGAGAACTAAGTGGATGAGCGGCTGGCTGACAGGAGACAGCCGTATAAAAGAAATGATGGTGCCGGAAGAATCGAAGGTAGGTGAAATACAGATGGATGACGGTATCGTTTATTATTGGCAAGGTGAGTATCGTGAAGATATTTTAAAATAATATAAAATGTATGTTATGTGTATATAAGAAGTTCTAAAAAATAAAAGAGTATTTTTATGCAGATAATTTATTATAAAAAAGCATATTTATATTGCATTTAAATATTTTATATGTTAATGTAAAGTATAAAATTTTTTTAAAGTCGAAAGGAGATTGCAGGAATGGTGATTTTGTTAGTTATAATACTTGGATTCACAATAGGTATTTTAAGACATTTTATAAGAAAAGGCTCATATGGTTTATGGAATGCTGCAATGCATGATAAAAATTCAGCAGATAATAATATGAGTCATAACAATACCTACAGTTCGGGTAGTAATGGAACTTATAATAACGTTGCTCATAATGATGAAGAAAATAGTATATAAAAAACACGATAACCCTAATAAAGTGTACAAAAAGGTAAAACTTAAATTAAAGTTATTACAATTTGAATAATTTAGCAATATCGCCGCTGTCCATAATCAGGTAATTTATGGATAGCGGCGATATTTTTAAATAAGGGTAAGATATGTATAATTTAATCTATACCTACTTTTATACCTCCTTTTCTTTCAGAAGGCTGTAAAAGCACTGAGACAGGCTGTGCCCCCGACCACTCGAATGCATAAGATTCTCCGGAATGCTGACCTATTATATTCTTCCATGACAGACGGTCAAGCATTACTTGAGGATCTCCGTAATTATTCTGACTCATCCAGCATATAACCGCATCAGGGTCAACCGATATAGTTTCATGATTTGATATATTGCTAAGTACAAGAGGGTTGCCGTCTGAAAGCATAGCAACATAGGCATTAGGACCCTTTCCCGTAAGAGTGGAAGTTGCAAAGCCTTTCTGAGATATAATTCCGACTCCTATAAAGCGTACCTTATAATCACAATCCTGTGTAAAAGCAAGTATATTTTCAGACTCAACAGATACGATTTCTCCGGGACTTAATTTATATACAACAACGTGCTGCCCGTAGTTTGCATAGTATGTAATTGAATCTCCATTCATACTTACTTTCATAAGAGGCAGGTTTTCACCTGTGGCATGTCGTATAAAGGAGCCTATGGCAGCCTGAAGAAAATCATTCTGAGGACCAAGCATCAATTTTTCAAAAGTATAATTTTTGCCATTCATACTTTCACCTGCAATAAATGATCCTTTTTTTGCAAATAAGACATCGCTGCCTTTACAGGTTACTTTAAGGGTAAGTTCGTTTATAATTTCAAATAATAACATAATTGTTTATTCCTCCATTTTAAATAAAATATTTTATGCAATTGTGAAATGCTAAAAACCGTATAAAACCTGATGTTATTCAACGTTTACGCCGTAAAGTCCGCATAATCCGTTCAGATCTTTTGCAACCCCGTTACCTATCGCATTAAATTTCCAGCTTCCGTTATGCAGGTATAACTCTCCTATCATCATTGATATGACATTTTGGTAGTAGTCGGTCATTTTAAAGCTTATAAGTTCATTTCCGGAGTTAAAGTCAAGTATCCTTATATATGCATCATATACCATGCTGAAGTTAAGGTGTTTTGCAAAAGCCTCATTTATCGTAAGAACAAATACTATTTTTGCAGTATCTTTATTAAGTTTTGAAAAATCTATTGATATATATTGGCGGTCAATATTGTCCTGAGGAGTAAAATTAAGACTTTTATCAGGGCTCTCGGTCTGACCGTAAAATACGAACCATTCATCTCCTATGACTTTTGAATTCTTTCCAAGCATAAAAGCGGAGACATCAATATCACATTCAGGATTTTTTACATTCCAACCAAGGCAAACCTTTAGTTTTGTAATTTTGCCGGATTCATCAAGGATTACCTTTTGTCCTTTCTGTACAGGCTTTTTAAGCTGCGGCAGAGGTTTTGCCTCTGTAGAACAGTTTGTCTGATTTGAGTGAGACATACCGTTTTGACTTTGATTTAACTGAAAACGATTGTCAGGCATAACATGTGCAGTCTGACCGGCTGCAGCTGCATGCTGCATGTTGCCGACCTGATTTGTTGCAGCTGCATGTTGCATATTGCAGACCTGATTTGTTGCAGCCGCATACTGCGTATTGCCGACCTGATTATTTTGCTGTTTATAAGCTTGAGTTTTCGGCAGATTTATATTTGTAATATTATTGCTCTCAACAGCGGTACCTGTAGTATTATTGAGATTATTTAAATCGGTACTGCTTATAGGTGAGGATGATTTCATTGGAATATTATTCATATATCTTCCCTCAAATAATAAAATATGATAATTTTTTATATAGATATTTCAGTAAAATATCTATGTATGTAATAAAGTAAAATTTAAAAAATAAAATATAGATTGTATTTTTTATAACCGATAAATTATAGCATATAAGTGTAAATTTAACAATAAAACATAAAAAATTATAATATATAACTTTGAAATTCATATAAAGTTATAAGCCGGAGCAATTTTTATATAGACTTATTTTTTATAATGATATAATTATATTTTTTATTGACAAGTAAAGCGATTATGCTAGAATATGTTTTGCATAACTGGTTAGCAATGGCTAACACAAAAATAAAATTAATAAAGGGAGAATTAGTATGTTGAAAAAAAGTTTATTAGCTTTAATGATGCTGTCGTGCTTTATGTCCGGGGCTTTGTCGAATATAAAACAAGCTTATGCAGATGAACAGGCAGGAGGTACTGTATATGCACAGTCGGATATAAAAGAAGAAAAGATGGATCTGGAGTGGGCTAAATCCCATAGTAATGCTCAGATTATATCAATTGATCATACAAAAGTACAGGGAGATATATATGTTTATGCAGTTACTGTAAGGAAAAACAGATTAAACAATTCACGTGATGTGTTACTATATGCTGAATGTAAGATTCCTGTAAGTTCACAGGATTTTGGCGGTCCCGATGAGTACGAGGGAAAACTTTATCTGCCACAGGATACTAACTATGTAAAATATAATGGTGGATATATAAAGAGCTGGCTTATGTGGGCAAAAGAGGATACCAATTCTAAATATGATAAAAAGATTTTTAAGGCTGAAGGACTTGCTGCTGATTCAACCATTACGGTTACCGGAGATAATATAACCCTTGTTCTTGATGATGAAGAATTTACTGTGAACATAGATGATGAAGCGGTAATAATAGACACTGCACCTCTTGATGAGGCGATAGTTGAGCATTGGAATGAATACAGTGCGGCAAAGAATGCAGGACTTGAGATTGAAGAAAATACTGAAAATGCATATCTTGAAAAAAATGAAGAAGCCCGTAAGTTAATTGAAAAGGCGAAGCAGAATAATGCGGCTGTTACAAATAATGAGCTTGAGTCGATGAGAAAGGCTTTAAATGAAGCCTTTTCAGCTATGACGCCTAAGCCTTTTGATAAGCATGTATTAAGTGAAGCAATAAAAATTGCCGATGAAAAAATAGCGTTAAACGGAAGCAACGGTAAAAGATATACAAAGGATTCCTATGATCCGTTTATAAGAGCTTATGCAATTGCAAAAGAGTATATGGAACTTAAGGATTTAAAATCAATTGTTCCAAGTCAGGAGGCTGGTCCTATAACAACGCATAGAGATATAGCAGTTGCAGCTGAAAATTTAAATAATAAAGCACAGGCGCTTGTATGGGAAGATTATAAAGAAGTAGATACTTCCGGACTTGAAGAATTGTATTACAAGGCAGTTGATAAGATAATTGCAGGAGGCAGAGGATATACTACAGAGAGCAGGACAGTATTTTATAGAGAACTTGAAAATGCGGGAAAAATTATTTTTGATAAAAATTATGCAACCAAAGAAGATGTTGATAAGGCTATAGAGGATCTTAATGAAGTTTTTGAGGGACTTAAAGAAGAAAGTCTTGACAGCAGCAAAAAATTTACTATTACTATGAAGTATATACATCCCTCAAAAGATGCCGTTTCAGATAAGATTAAGGAATATTTCAGGGATAGTGAAGGGCATGATATAGAGGACAGGGTTGAAGCGTTATTAGGAGAAGAATATGTTATAAACATTGATAATGTAAGGAAATTTTCCGGATATAAGCTTCGCTCATTCCATTACGGTGCAGATGACGGAACTCTTGGTCTTGTAAAAATTATAAGAAATAAAGAAGGAAAGCAGTTTGCGGTCTTTAAGGCTAATACGGCAAATCTTGAGGCAGGTACCGCACTGGTACTGTATTATGAAGAAGGTTCTGATGCACCTGACAATAAACCTGAACAGCCGGATAAGAAACCTGATGTACCTGATAATAAGCCTGAACAGCCGAATAAGAAACCGAATATACTTGATAATAAGCCTGAACAGCCGAATAAGAAACCTGAACAACCTAATAATAAATCAGACCTGACTGATAAAAAACCTGATGTACCGAATAACAATTCTAATAAGACCGGTAGCGGTGCAAATAATAATACAAGCGGTGGCTCAGGTGGCAGCAGTAGAGGCGGAAATAGCAGCAGAAGCGGTAGCGGCAGTGGAGGTTCATCTGCAGGTTTACACACAGTTAACAGGACCTCATCAAACTCTGTAAATATTACACCTGACAAAACTCTTGTAAATGAGCAGGGAGATGTACCCGGAGAGTGGATTAAAAATTCAAAGGGCTGGTGGTATAAACTTAAAGTGCAGGGTCAGGAATATGCTAAAAACCAGTGGGTAATTATAAAACATAAATGGTATATATTTGATAAAGAAGGATATATGCTTACATTATGGCAGTCTGTAAATAATAAATGGTATTTTGTTCATGCTTCAGGGGAAATGGCAGAAAATACATGGATAGAATCAAATGGCAGATGGTATTATGTAAAAGCGGATGGAAGTATGGCAGTTAATGAAACTACACCTGACGGGTATAGAGTAAATGCTTCCGGAGAGTGGATAAAATAATTATAGCGATAGAGTATTTATTGTAGATTGGGTTATATAGTTATATTGTGTTTATTGACGAGTTTGCAATTTATAACATGTATATAAATAAAATCCGGCTTATATGATATGTACCTGAAATTCAGGGAACATATTTATAAGCCGGGTTTTATTGTTTAAATTTTGCTGTCTTAATATTAAAACCGGAAATATATATTGTTTATATCAACGTTTCGTTTATATTTTACTTTCTGTTATTGTCAGAGTGTTTTAATTACAAAGTATTTGGTATGGTTATATGTACAAAATATAAAGTACTGATTATAAATATAATGAAGCTTAATAAAAAACCTATAACTACCGGCGATATACCTCCTGTAACTTTATAAACATCGTATTTATAATTAAGTTCATAATAATCATCATAAGGAGAGTCGAAATCTGTATTTTCATGCATATAAGGATACTGCTGATACATAGGGTATCCGGGTTTATTACAGCCATATCCCGGAGCGCCATATCTCGGATCACCGTTAAAACCGTTTTTGGGATTTTGCAACGGATGGCTATTATAACCCTCTCCGTTATAACTGTTACTGTTATATCCGCCTGAATTGTATCTGTTATTGCCGCTATTAAAACCGCCGCCTTTATTTATGTAGGCACCACTGTTGCCGTTAAAGCTGTTGACATTATTCCTATATGTATCATTGCTGCCGTTAAAGCTGCCGTCCTTATGCCTGTAGGGATCATTGCCGCTATTAAAGCCGCCGTCCCTATGCATATAGGTATCATTTCTGTTATTAAAGCCGCTGCCATTATGTCTATAATCATTATTATAGCCATTACCGGGATAACTGCTGCCGGTACTGTTATAAGCTCTGTCATAATAGTCGTTATTATTATGCTGCATGCGGTTAGCGGTATTTACATTGCCGCTGTTATAAGTATTATGAATATTACGGTAATTGCCGATATTTCTGTCAGCAGGATAATCACGGTTTTTATGGATGCTTTGCTGATTATAATTTGCTGTACGGTTATTTATATGATTATAATTGTTATATGTATGAGGATCATTTCGGTAATAATTGTCATGTTCTCTGCGGTTTTGATAACCGCATCCCGTATTTTTGCCGCTGATTGAAGTGTAGAGATTTTGCTTTCCCGTACTTCCCGGTAAATCCGGTGATTCTTTATAATAACCGGCTGGATTTTTTTGAATATTGCCGGTGAAATTTTGTGTAGCGGGTGTAGCAGGCACAGCAGGTGTAACGGGTACAGTTGAAGCATTATTTGATGTATTATGCATTGCCGAAGTTAGCTCAGTGCCGATTGAGTCATTTTTTGCATGGACTTGTTCATTTCCGGAATGTGATTTTATATCATTCACCAAAAGTGCAGATTTGCATTTAATGCAATATTTATTAAAAGCGGGATTGTCAATCCCGCATTTAGGACAAATCATAGATCCTCCTGAGTTTTTAAATATAATATATAATAACCGGGAACTGTTAAATTATGTTTTAACAGAACGCAATTTAAATTATAAAACAATTTTCTGATAAATACGGTCTATCAAAATTCCGGCTCAATAAGCCCGTAGGTTCCGTTTTTTCTTTTATAAACAACACTTACGCTGCCGGTTTCAGAGTTTATAAATACATAAAAACTATGGTTAAGAAGTTCCATCTGGAGACATGCTTCTTCAGCATCCATAGGTTTAATACTGAACCTTTTGATTTTAGCGATATTTATCTCATCACTTTCTTCTGTATCATAATCTTCCTTAAGGAAAAAATCTGAAAAAGGAATGACATCGTGTTTTTTATCAACAAGTTTATTTTTATATCGCTTAATCTGTTTCTCTATTATGTCCTGGATTGCATCTATACTTGAATACATATCCTGACTCTCCTGTTCAGCACGGATAAAGCCTTTATTTGTAGGGATTGTAACCTCTATCTTCTGGCTGTCTTTTTGAACTATAAGGGTAGCCCTTACTTCAGTATCATCAGTAAAGTACTTTTCAAGCTTTGAAAACTTATGCTTAACTGCTTCCCTAAGAGACGGTGTAACCTCTATATTCTTACCTGTAATAATGTAACGCATATATACAAACTCCTTTCGTTATTTTTTATATTTATATTATAGCATATAATGTACCAAAGCACAATAAAACCGCAAGTTCTTAACTATTCATCAAAAGCTTTTATAGTATATATACTAAATTACATATTAAATCAGTTTTTATTTGTATAATAGGTTTAGGAGAGATTTTTTGGAGGTTTTTAAAATTTTAAAAGAAAGCACATTGACATAAATATATCTATAATTATATACTTGATTCAAATATTTTGACTTTCAGGGAGGCATTTATGTTTTTACGAAAATTAAATAAGTGTAAATTTTTTATTAATTCATCGACTTTAGATTGAAGTTAATCTCCTCAAGTGATAAAATATACAGGTTAGTTATGCGTGAATATACAAAATATACTTTCACACATTGCACTGCAGATAAATGCTGCATTATTATTTTATGAAAATATTTTAGAACAGTTTTAAAAATACATGGAGATAAATTAAATGAATTTAATAGAAAAGATATTCGGAACACATAGTGAAAGGGAACTTAAGATAATAGACCCCACAGTCAAAAAAATTGAAGCATTAAAAGAAACGATGGTAAAACTTACTGATGATGAGCTTAAGGAAAATACCGTAAAGTTTAAAGAGAGGCTTGCTGCAGGAGAAACTCTTGATGACATACTTCCTGAAGCGTATGCTACTGTCAGGGAAGCGGCAAGACGAGTACGCAATATGGAGCACTTTCCGGTACAGCTTATAGGAGGTGTAGTAATTCATCAAGGGCGTATAGCCGAAATGAGGACCGGTGAGGGAAAAACTCTTGTATCAACATGTCCGGCTTATCTAAATGCACTTTCAGGCAAACCGGTACATATAGTTACGGTAAATGATTATCTTGCAAATCGTGATGCCGAATGGATGGGTGAAATTCACAGATTTTTAGGTCTTAGTGTAGGTGTGGTGCTTAATCATATGGACAGCGTTGAAAGAAAGGCACAGTATGCCTGTGATATAACATATGTTACAAATAATGAGCTGGGGTTTGACTATCTTAGGGACAATATGGCTGCTTATAAAGATCAAAGAGTTTTAAGAGGGCTTGAATATGCAATTATAGATGAGGTCGATTCCGTACTTATAGATGAAGCCAGAACTCCTCTTATAATATCAGGTCAGTCAGGCAAATCTACAAAGATATATGAAGTATGCAATATATGTGCACTGCAGCTTGAAAGAGGTGAAGCAAGCGGCGAGTTTACAAAAATGAATGCTATAATGGGTGAAGATATAGAAGAAACCGGTGATTTTATAGTAAATGAAAAAGATAAGGTTGTGAACCTTACTGAAGAAGGTGTTGCAAAAGTTGAAAAATTCTTCAATATAGAGAATCTTGCAGATGCCGATAATCTTGAAATACAGCACGGCATAATACTTGCACTGCGTGCAAATAATCTGATGTTTCGTGATAAGGATTATGTAGTAAAGGACGGAGAGGTTCTTATAGTTGATGAATTTACAGGTCGTATAATGCCGGGCAGGCGGTATTCTGACGGGTTACATCAGGCAATAGAGGCAAAGGAACATGTAAATGTCAGAAGAGAGTCAAAGACTCTTGCGACTATAACTTTCCAGAATTTCTTTAATAAGTTTACTAAAAAAGCCGGTATGACCGGTACTGCACTTACTGAAGAAAAGGAATTTAGAAATACTTACGGTATGGATGTAATTGCCATCCCTACAAATGTACCTGTAATAAGGGTAGACCATGAAGATGCCGTTTATAAAAGTAAAAAAGAAAAATTTAAGGCTGTGATTGAGGATATAAAGGCGACACATGAAAAAGGACAACCTGTACTTGTAGGTACAATTACAATTGAGACCTCTGAGATGCTTTCAGGTATGCTTAAAAAAGAGGGTGTTGCACATACAGTCTTAAATGCAAAATTCCATGAAAAAGAGGCTGAGATAGTTGCCGGTGCCGGAGCACACGGTGCTGTTACCATAGCGACAAATATGGCAGGAAGAGGTACTGATATACAGCTTGACAGTGATGCCAAACTTGCAGGAGGACTTAAGATAATAGGTACTGAAAGGCATGAGGCGAGACGTATTGATAATCAGCTGAGAGGTCGTTCCGGTCGTCAGGGAGATCCGGGAGAATCAAGGTTTTATATATCACTTGAAGATGATCTTATGAGACTTTTCGGTTCAGAAAGGCTTATAAAGATATTTGAATCTCTGGGTGTGCCTGACGGTGAGCAGATAGAACACAGGATGCTTTCAAATGCCATTGAAAGAGCACAGATGAAGATAGAAAATAATAACTACGGCATTCGTGAGAATCTGCTTAAGTATGATGAGGTAAATAATGAGCAGAGGGAAGTTATATATGAGGAGAGGAATAAGGTCCTTGAGGGCGATAATATGCGTCCTACTATTATGAGGATGGTAAATGACATAGTTGAGCATGCGGTCGATATGTCTATCTCTGATGATTTAACTCCGCAAAACTGGGATTATAAGGAATTAAATGAGCTTCTTATACCCATTATCCCTTTAAAGCCTGTAAAATATGAAGAAGATATGGAGTCTATGAAAAAGAATGAGCTTGCACACAGGCTTAAAGAGGAGGCGGTAAAGCTTTATGAAGAAAAGGAAGCGGAGTTTCCTTCAGGTGATCAGGTTCGTGAGCTTGAGAGGTTTGTACTTCTTAAAGTCATAGACAATAAATGGATGAACCATATAGACGATATGGAACAGCTGCGTCAGGGCATAGGACTTCAGTCGCTTGGACAAAGAGATCCGTTAGTTGAATATAAGATAAGTGCATATGAGATGTTTGACGAGATGACCGCAGGTATAACTGAAGATACTGTAAAACTGCTTTATCATGCAAGGATTGAGCAGAGTGTTGAAAGAGAACCTGCTGCAGAGATTACAGGTACAAATAAGGATGATTCGCTTGCAAAAACTCCTATAAGGAAAAAAGATGCAAAACCCTATCCTAATGATCCGTGCCCATGTGGAAGCGGAAAAAAATATAAACAGTGCTGCGGAAGGGGTAATTAGTTTATTGCATAAAATAATTCCGGATTAACAGACTATCGGAAATTATTTATATTATAAAAATATGAAAGAAGGTGAAACCGTGGTTGAACTAGATCAATTTAAATATATTTGGTCAACTTATCAGAAACCATTGGCGGAAGTGAGGGATTCACTTTGACCTTGAAAACAAGTCAAGGCGTATAGATGAATTAAATAAAGCAATGGAAGAACCGGGGTTTTGGGAGAACTCCGAGAGTTCGACAAAAACACTCAGAGAATTAAAAAATCTTAAAGCCGGTATAGAGGAATATAAAAATCTTGAAAATCTTTATGAAGAGATAGAGGTACTTATAGAGCTTGGCTATGAGGAAGAGGACAGGACAGTACTTGGAGAGATAGAAAATCTTATAAATGAACTGGGTGAAAAACTTGATGAGGTAAAGACAAAAACGCTGCTTTCAGGTCCTTATGACAGCTGTTCGGCTATAATCAAGCTTAATGCAGGTGTTGGCGGGACCGAAGCCTGCGATTGGTGCAGCATACTTTACAGAATGTATACAAGATGGGCACAATCAAAATCATACAGCATAGAAGTGCTTGATTTTCTTGACGGTGAGGAGGCAGGCATTAAATCAGTTACTGTACAGGTAAATGGTGAAAATGCCTATGGCTATTTAAAAGGTGAACACGGCATACACAGGCTTGTAAGGATCTCACCGTTTAATGCGGCAGGAAAAAGACAGACTTCATTTGTATCATGTGATGTGATGCCTGATATAGAGGAAGATATTGATATAGATTTAAATCCCGATGATATAAAAATTGATACCTTTAGAGCAAGCGGTGCAGGTGGACAGCATGTCAATAAGACATCTTCCGCCGTCAGGATGACACATATACCCACAGGAGTTGTGGTGCAGTGTCAGAATGAAAGGAGCCAGCTCAGAAATAAAGAAAAGGCGCTCCAGATCCTTAAGGCAAAACTTCTGATAATAAAACAGCAGGCTAATGTTGAAAAGCTCTCTGATATAAGGGGAGATGTAAAGGAGATAGGTTGGAGCAGTCAGATACGTTCGTATGTTATGCAGCCGTATACTATGGTAAAAGATCATCGGACTGCATGTGAAAGTTCAAACGTATCTGCTGTGCTTGACGGAGGGATCGATGATTTCATAAGTGCCTATCTTACATGGTTGAGTTTGGGGGCTCCTAAGAGAACTGATGATAGCGGTATTGATTAGGAATATGGTCATAGGATTTTTATTAATAAAGGCTGCATCCGGTGTTTGCTGTATGTATGGCGACGCAGCCTAATTGGCGTGTTTATTTTTTGGGAGGGGAAAATATATGACGATAGAAAGTAAATACTATCTTGTAAAAAAAAGGGCGGTGCCTGAGGTGCTTGTGAAAGTGCTTGAGGTTAAACGTCTTCTTGACTTGGATAAAAATTTAAGAATAACTGAAGCAGTGCAAAGATGTGGCTTAAGCAGGAGCTCATATTATAAATATAAGGATGATATCCTTCCTTTTTATGATGATTTAAAAGGAAAGACACTTACAATTGCCATGCAGATGCTTGATAAACCTGGATTGTTGTCCGAACTTTTGCATCTTGTGGCTGATTTTAATGCAAATATATTGACAATACACCAGTCAATACCTGTTAACGGTGTGGCTTCAATTTCATTGTCAGTGGAGGTGCTTGAAGAAACGGGAAATATAGATAATATGATAAGAGATATTGAAGACTGCAGCGGAATATATGATGTAAAAATACTTGCAAGGAAGTGATAGATATGATAAAGATTGCAATAATGGGTTTTGGAACCGTAGGTTCCGGGGTTTATGAGATATTGGAAAAGAATCGTGAGCTTATAAATCGAAAACTCGGGGAGGATATAGAGGTAAAAACAATACTTGGCAGGCGGCTTTTTTCGGAGAATGATATTTCAAAAAAGATTGTTAAAGAGTTTGAAAAAATTGAAGAAGATCCTGAGATAGAACTTGTAGTTGAGACTATGGGAGGTACAACTCCGGCATATGAGTATATAAAAAGGAGCTTGCTTGCTAAAAAACATGTAGTAACAGCCAATAAAGCGGTAGTTGCCGCACATGGAACCGAACTTTTGAAAATAGCACATGAATGTGGAGTAAACTTTTTATTTGAGGCAAGTGTAGGCGGAGGTATACCTATAATAAGAGGACTTTTTTCATCACTTGCAGGGGAAAATATAAAGGAAATTTCAGGCATACTTAACGGTACAACTAATTACATACTTACCAAGATGGATCAGGAGGGTTCTGAATTTGAGGATGCACTTGGTGCCGCCCAGGAATACGGTTATGCTGAAAGAGAGCCTGAAGCTGATGTGGAAGGCTATGACACCTGTCGCAAGATTGCAATACTTGCTTCAATAGCTACCGGACTGGAGGTGGCTTATGAGGATATATATACTGAGGGTATTACAAAGGTTGATAAGATAGATTTTGAGTATGCACAAAAGATGGGCACATCTATAAAACTTTTTGGAGGGATGTTTATAGATGACGGAAAACTTTATTCCTATGTATGTCCTATGATAATATCATCATCAGATCCGCTTTATATGGTTAAGTCGGTTTATAATGCAGTGATGATTGAAGGTCATACACTTGGAAAAACTATGTTTTACGGAAGCGGTGCAGGGAAATATCCCACTGCAAGTGCAGTTGTAGCAGATGTACTTTCAGTTTTCAAGAAAAACAACGGTTTTAAGCCATACTGGTCTGAAGAAAGAGCTTATGTTGAAGATATGGACAAGACCTCACACCGGTATTTTGTAAGGTTTCAGGGAAGAAATGAGGAAGATATAGCTCACTGTGAGAGGGCATTTGGTAAATCAAGATCAGTCTATCTTGAGGGCAAGGATGAATTTGCTATATTAACAGGATATATGAGAGAAAAAGATTTTAAAGCTGTACTTGAAGGTACAAAAGGGATGATTAAATTTATAAGGGCAAGAATCTAGAAAAAGCCACAAAAAATCTGTATTTTGGAAGTATTATGGACATAGTAAATATATTAGCCTGTGAGCTTGATGTAAAAACCTCACAGGTACAGGCGGCAGTCAAATTAATTGATGAAGGCAATACAATACCTTTTATAGCAAGGTATAGGAAAGAAATGACAGGCTCTTTAAATGATGAGGTTTTAAGGAATCTGAATGAAAGGCTTGGTCAGCTTAGAAATCTGTCTGAAAGAATGGAACAGGTTATAGCGGCTCTTGATGAGCAGGGAGTTTTGGACGATGAGCTTAAAAACCGTATTTTAAATGCCTCCGCCTTAGTTGAAGTCGAGGATCTTTACAGACCTTACAGACCTAAAAAAAGGACAAGGGCTTCGACAGCAAGGGAAAAAGGGCTTGAAGGGCTTTCGGATATAATACTTGCACAGGAAATCACATACCCGGTTACAGAGGCTGCCGCTGCATTTATATCGGATAAAGAGGGGCTGGAGGTTGAAGATGAAAAGGCGGCAATCGCAGGCGCACTTGATATAATTGCAGAAAAAATCTCTGACAATGCGGATTTCAGGGCGAGGATAAGACGTGATATTATGAGGGACGGTACTATATCCTCACAGGCAAAAGATAAAGAAGAGACAAGTGTATATGAAAATTATTACAGCTTTGAAGAAAGTGCATGCAGGTGTGCAGGGCATAGGATTCTTGCCATAAACAGGGGAGAAAAGGAAAAGGTTCTTAATGTAAAGATAAATGCCCCTGAAGATGTAATAATTAATTTTCTTGAAAGACAGATTATTAAAAATAACAACAGTTTCACAGAGCCTTATATAAAAGAGGCTGTTTCAGATTCATATAAAAGACTGATGCAGCCCGCTATTGAAAGAGAAATTAGAAACGAACTTACTTTGAGGGCTGAAACAGGGGCTATAAGGGTTTTTGGTGAAAATCTCAAACAGCTTCTTATGCAGCCGCCGGTAAAGGGAAAGGTGGTTTTGGGCTGGGACCCGGCATTTAGAACAGGCTGTAAACTGGCTGTTGTAGATGAAAACGGTAAAGTGCTTGAAACGGTTGTGATATATCCAACAGCACCGCAAAATAAAACTAAAGAAGCAAAAGAAGTTCTGGAAAAGCTTATTAAAAAGCATAATATATCGCTTATTTCAGTAGGAAACGGAACGGCTTCAAGAGAATCAGAGGCATTTATTGCCGGCTTTTTAAAAGAGCTTGGTGAAGATATAAAATATATAATTGTAAATGAAGCCGGAGCGAGTGTATATTCCGCCGGTAAGCTTGCTGCCGAGGAATTTCCGCATTTTGATGTAGGAGCAAGAAGTGCGGTATCAATAGCGAGGAGAGTTCAGGATCCTCTTGCCGAACTTGTAAAGATAGATCCTAAATCAATAGGTGTAGGGCAGTACCAACACGATATGAATCAGAAGTATCTGAATGAAACTCTTGTAAATGTAGTTGAAGATTGTGTAAATAAGGTGGGTGTTGATTTAAATACCGCATCGGTTTCACTCCTTGAATATATCTCAGGTATAAATAAGACTATAGCAAGAAATATAGTTTCTTACAGGGAGGAAAACGGAGGTTTTAAAACAAGAAAACAGCTTTTGAAAGTACCTAAGCTGGGACCTAAATCTTTTGAGCAGTGTGCAGGATTTTTAAGAATATCTTCAGGGGATGAGCCGCTTGATTTTACAAGTGTACATCCCGAATCATATGCTGCGGCAAAAGAACTGCTTAAAATACTGGGATATGAGCTTTCACAGCTTAAACATGGCGGTGTAAAAGGTATATCAAAAAAGATTGTTGATTATAAAAAAATCTCAAAGGAGCTGGGCATAGGAGAAGTAACTTTGGCAGATATAGCTGATGAACTTGAAAAACCTGCCAGAGATCCTAGAGATGAGATGCCTAAACCTATATTAAGGACTGATGTACTTAGTATTGATGATCTTAAGGAAGGCATGATTTTAAAGGGCACTGTAAGGAATGTAATTGATTTCGGTGCATTTATAGATATAGGTGTACATCAGGACGGCTTGGTACATATATCTCAAATGTCTGACAAATATATAAAGCATCCGCTTGAGGTGCTGAGTATAGGGGATATAATTGAGGTAAAGGTAATTAAAATAGATGCTGCAAAAAAAAGGATAGGACTTACAATGCTGTTTTAACTTTTTGTTATATAGTCTGTTTCCTTACAATATTAATATATAGGCTTATGAAGGTAATGCATAATATTACAAAAGATAAAGAAAATAAAGATAAAAAAGACGGCATAAGTCTTGATATAAAATTAAATGTAAATGATATCTGGCTTTTTTCAATGTATAATGCCAACAGGGGGATGCTTGGCATTTTTAATCTTTCTTTTACATTGGCAGCCATATATATGCTGCTGATCAATATAAGCAGTTCTGATATTCCTATGAAGCTGTTGTTTGTATTTTTTATACTGCTGTTCAGTGTAATACAGCCTGCTATGTTGTACTTAAAGGCTTTTAAGCAGGCGAAAAACAACCATATAAAAGACGGATTTAAAATAATATTTGATGAAAGCGGTTTTGAGGTATTTCAGTCAGGACAGAGCCTTAAATTTGAGTGGAATATGGTTTATAAAAGTGCTGCAACAAATACTATGATTATTATATTTTTAAATAATATAAGGGCTTATCTTATACCGAAAAGGTATTTGGATAAAGATAATTACAGACTTAAGGAGCTTATAAAGAGTAAGACGAGGGTCAGTTTTTTTACACGTTTTACTAACGGTTTTAAATAAATATATGATATATGACAGTTTTTCATATGAAAACACTTTAAGGTTTGCATATGATTTTTCAAAGGATATAAAAGGCGGAACCGTGATATGCCTTGACGGTGAGATAGGTGCGGGAAAGACGGTATTTGCAAAAGGTTTTGCTCTTGGACTGGGTATAGATGATGATATAGTAAGCCCCACTTTTACTATAATGCAGGTGTATGACGGAGGCAGACTGCCTTTGTATCATTTTGATGCGTACCGTATATCGGATTCCGATGAGATGTATGAGATAGGCTTTGAGGATTATTTATTCGGCAGCGGAGTATGTATTATTGAGTGGTCAGAGCTTATAGAGGATATAATTCCCGATTCTGCCATAAAGATAAGAATTGATAGAGATGTTCAAAAAGGACTTGATTATAGACGGATTACAGTTGAGGGATTATAAATTTATATTAAATTATCAATATGAAAGGTTCCGGTTTATAGCATGAAAATACTTGCGGTTGAAAGCTCTTCACTTGTGGCATCGGCAGCTGTTTGGGAAGACGATGTAATAAAGGCAGAGTATACTTTAAATAATAAAAAGACACATTCACAGACACTGCTTCCTATGATAGATTCTGTACTTAAAAGTTCCGATACGTATGTTTCAGAGATTGATGCCATAGCCGTTTCATCAGGTCCGGGCTCTTTTACAGGGCTGAGGATAGGAGCGGCGACGGCAAAAGGGCTTGGAATGGCACTTGGAAAACCTCTGATAGCAGTTCCTACACTTGATATGACGGCATATAATATATTTAAAAGCCATGCACTTATATGCCCTATAATGGATGCAAGGAGAAATCAGGTTTATACAGGATTTTATAAAAATGAAAGTGATTTTGAGGTAATAAAACAATCATTTGCCGCCGATATAAAAGAAGTGCTTTATGAACTTGAAAGCCTGGGTGATGAAGTAATATTTTTAGGAGACGGGGTTCCTGTGTATAAGGAATTTATAAAAAATCATTTTGAATGCCCATACGCTTTTGCACCCGCATATATGAACAGACAGAGGGCAGGTACGCTTGCATGTCTCGGGGCAAAATATTACAGGCAGGGAAAGGTTGTAAGTGCACAAAACATGGTGCCTGAGTATTTGAGGAAAAGCCAGGCGGAAAGAGAAATGGAGTCAAAACACTAAAATGTGGATAAGACAGATGCTTGCAGAAGATATTAAGGATATAGCATACATAGAAAAGGAATGTTTTAAAGAGCCGTGGTCCGAAAAGATGATAGAAGAAATGTATAAAAACAGCTATGATTTTATTGAGATGGCACAGGACTGTACAAAGACCATAGGTTATGCAAATATAAGGATACTCGCTCCGGAAGCTGAGCTAATGAGACTTGCGGTACTAAAGGAAAGAAGAAATGAGGGAACGGCACAGCTATTATTAAATAAAATTCTGCTTATATGCAAATGTAAGGGAGTATCAGTTGTAAGGCTTGAGGTCAGAAGGGACAATGAGCCTGCAACTGCTCTTTATAAAAAATTCGGATTTGTACAAAATGGAATAAGAAAAGATTACTATTCGCATCCCACAGAGGATGCGATATTAATGGAAAAGATTTTAAATAATTAGAATGAGGTGATTAAATTTATGTTGGACATATGTCTGCTTGGTACCGGCGGTATGATGCCGCTGCCATACAGATGGCTGACTTCAATGATGGCAAGATGTAAAGGAAGCAACCTTTTGATAGACTGCGGCGAAGGTACACAGATAGCTTTAAGTCAAAAGGGTTGGAGCCCGAGACCGATAGATGTAATATGCTTTACACATTATCATGCAGATCATATAGGCGGCTTGCCGGGGCTTTTGCTTACACTTGGCAATGCACAGAGGATTGAACCTGTAACCCTCATAGGTCCTAAAGGATTATGCAGGGTTGTAGGTGCATTAAGAAGTATTGCACCTGAGCTTCCTTTTGAAATAGTATATAAGGAAATAGAAGAAAAAGAGGAAGTTTTTTATATAGGTCCCTATAAAATAGAAGCATTTAAGGTGGAACACAGGATATTATGCTACGGCTATACCATAAGCATACCGAGAAAAGGGCGGTTTAACGCACTGAAAGCGAAAGAGCTGAATATACCGTTAAAATTTTGGAATAAACTGCAAAATGGAGAGAGTATTGAGGATATCAGCGGCATATACACACCTGATATGGTTATGGGACCTGAAAGAAGAGGTCTTAAGGTATGCTACTGCACTGATACAAGACCTGTACCTGTGATTGAAAAATATGCACAGGGGGCGGATTTATTTATATGTGAGGGTATGTATGGTGAGGACGGTAAGGAGGAGAATGCCAGGGAACATAAGCATATGACTATGTATGAGGCGGCGGAAATAGCAAAAAAAGCACAACCTAAAATGCTTTGGCTTACACATTACAGCCCGTCTATGAATAAACCTGATGAGTACCTTGATGATCTTCGCAAAATATTTCCATATACAAAAACCCCAAGAGACGGCTGGAGCCTTGAGCTTGGCTTTGATGACGAATGATACCGCCTGTATTTGATATTTACTTTATAATATACTTTATTATAAAGTAATATATTTGATTATAAAGTCTTTAACCGGAAATGTATAGCTATAAGATATTCAGCTATAAGATATTCAGCTATAAGATATTCAGCTATAAGATATTCAGTTATAAGATATTAAACTATAAAATATTTATATATAAAACAATGAAAACAGCAGGTAATTATGGGAAGCAATTCTTATATAAATGATAAACTTAAGGATGATATCGGAGGGGAGGGCTGTTTAACCGGCAGCGTTAAAAAAGAAGCCGGCGGCAATATATGTATACTTGCAGTTGAAACCTCCTGTGATGAAACTGCCGCAGCAGTTGTTAAAAACGGAAAAACGGTGCTTTCAAATGTGATATCATCACAGATAGAGCTTCATACCGTTTATGGTGGAGTAGTACCTGAACTTGCATCAAGAAACCATATAGAAAAGATAAATTATGTTATTGCACAGGCACTTTCAGATGCTGACATTAAAGTTTCCGAGATTGATGCGGTCGCAGTAACCTGCGGTCCCGGACTTGTAGGGGCGCTTCTGGTAGGCGTTGCCCACGCAAAGGCATTTGCCTATGCACTGAAAAAGCCGCTTATAGGAGTACATCATATAGAGGGACATATAGCTGCAAACTATATAGAACATGATATTAAACCGCCGTTTTTATGTCTTGTAGTTTCAGGCGGACACACACAGCTTGCGGCAGTAAAAGACTATACGGATATAGAAATCATAGGAAAAACCTGTGATGATGCCGCAGGGGAAGCCTTTGACAAGGTTGCAAGAAGTATAGGACTTGGCTATCCGGGAGGTCCTAAGATAGATGCGGAGGCAAAAAAAGGCGATCCCTATGCGATAGTATTTCCAAAAGCAAAGGTTGCCAAGTCGGAATATGATTTCAGCTTTTCAGGAGTAAAATCTGCGGTATTAAACTATCTAAACAGTGTAAATATGAGGGGCAAAGCTGTAAATACTGCCGATGTTGCGGCTTCATTTCAAAAATCGGTAGTTGAAGTTCTGGTGGAGCATACTGTTAAAGCCGCACATGAGTATGGATTTAAACAGGCGGCGATGGCAGGAGGAGTAGCTGCAAACAGTCTGCTGAGAGAAACTATGAAAAAAACATGTGATGAAAACGGTATTAAGCTTTATTATCCATCACCTGTATACTGTACAGATAATGCGGCTATGATAGGAGCTGCCGCTTACTATGATTTTTTGGACGGGAAAAGAAGCGGATTGGATTTAAATGCCTTTCCGGCATTAAAACTGGGTGAAAAGGTAGAATAAGACAATGCAAATCATAAAAACTCTTGCAATTATACTGGCAGCAGGCAGCGGAAGCAGAATGCAGATGGAAGTACCTAAGCAGTACCTTCATTTAAACGGTATACCTATGATGGTTTATAGCCTGAAAACTTTTGAAGAAAGCTGTGTTGATGATATAGCGGTTGCAGTGCCTGAAGATGATATAGAGTATGTAGATAAAAATATTATAAAGAAATATGGTATATCTAAAGTTCTGTATATATCAAAAGGCGGCAAGAGCAGGTATGAATCGGTATATAATGCCTTGCTTCACCCGGCTGTTTTGAAAAAAAAGTATGATCTTGTGCTTATACATGATGCTGCAAGACCGGCTGTAAGTAAGAACATAATTGAGAATTCCATAAAAGGCGGACTTAAATTTAAAGCCTATGTACCTGCCGTACTTTCAAAAGATACTGTAAAGATTGCTGATGAGAATGGTTTTTCACGGCTTACTCCGGACAGAAAAGATATATATTGTATACAAACTCCTCAGGCATTTTCTTATGAGCTGTGTAAAAATGCTTACAGAAAGCTTTTTGAGGCGGGAGATTTTAGAGGTGTAACGGATGATGCCGCAGTGATTGAAAAAATGACGGATATAAAAGTTAAACTGGGATATGGTGAATATACCAATATAAAAGTTACAACCTCGGAGGATGTGGAAATAATTGAGATGTTTTTAAAAAAATATATTATTTAAAATGCTCGTTCAATAAACAAATATGCCGGAATTTTTCAAAATCCGGGCATATTTGTTTATCTCTATTTTTTAGAATATTCACAAGTATAGAGTTCTATTTCTTTAAGTATAAAGTATAGGATTTTATTTCTTTTCGACATATCCTAAAAAAGATAATTCCTGGTATATATCTTCCATATTTAAATCAGATTCATCTGAATATATATAATATCCCCCGTTTGTTTCTGCAAGTTTATCAAAATCGACTTTAGTAAAATCAACTGTATAGTCTGTAATATAATGGTCATCATTAAAAGTCATTTTTGATGTAACACCTTCAATCGAATTGGACTTTTCATTTAGCGGTGTGAGTATTTCTTCAGCTTCCTCTTTACTGTTAAAATAATCATCGTAGTACAGTTTTTTCGTATATATTGACTCGCTTAAAGCTTTATTATCTTCATATGTAAATGTAATTTTAAAATCTGCTTCAGGGATATTTGGGTGTATATAAACCTTTGTACCTTTGCCGCTAAATTCTGTACCTGAATATTTGGCAGTTGATTTCGGACTGCTCTTTTTAGTAAATCTCGGTGGGATAAATTGATTTTCTATAGCTGTCATGTCAAAATTATTTTCCATTGAAGTAAAATGTATGTGTTTCTCTTTTTGAACTTCAGCAAGTTTATCAATATCAGTTTTAGTATAATCAATTGATATATCCTTAACATAGTAATCATCATTAAAAACTACTGTTGCAGTAATGCCCTCAAGTGCATTAAGAGTTTCAATTTCAGGTTTTAAACGTTCTTCAGCATCTTCTTTAGAGGGATGGAGAAAATTTTCTACACGGTATCTACGTATTGTATGCTCTGATTCGCTTAGAACTTTATTATCTTTGTATGTAAATGTATATTCAAACATATTAAATCCGTACCCAAGCGTATAAGTTTTTGTACCCTCACCCTTAAATTTGCTATTGTTTACAGTTCCGGCACAGCTGCTGTCTGATATGACACTGCCGCCTTCTGCAATAGAGCCTGAAGAATCAGATTTAGATTCACTATTTGATAAAGATTCCTCGTCTGATTCTGAATTGTTGTTTGCCTGTGTTGAGGGAACAGCGTTTTTATTTCCTCCTGAGCATGCCGCTATACCTGACACGGCTACTGCAACTAACAGGCAGCTTAAAAATTTTTTCATAAATAACACGTCTCCTTTAGATTTTTATATAGCACATTGATAATAACATGATTATCTTGTAATGTCTATATATGTTATAATGATTAACTATATAAAATTAAAAAAATTTAAAGCAGAATTGCAGTTTGGGAAAGGTATTTGTAATTCGTTAAAATTCTATAAAAGTTACAACACTTTAGGATAGGGAAGTAATGGAGAAATAATGTGAGAAATAATTGAAAAATTTTAGAAAATATATTATTTAAAGTAATTAAAGATGCCGGAATTTCTATTTTTCAAAATCCCGGCATGGTAAATTTGTTTATTTCTATTTTTTAGTATATTCTAAAGTATAGAATTCTATTTCTTTTCGACATACCCTGAAGAAATAAGTCTCTGACTTATAGTTGACATCATTAAATCGGATTCATCTTTATATACTGCTGTGCCTTGGGCTTCTCCAAGTTTAGCAAGATCGACTTTAGTAAAATCTACTGTTATGTCTTCAACATAATGGTCATCATTAAAAACCAGTTCTTCCTTAACACCCTCAACCGCCTGAATTTTTTCAACAATCGGTTTGAACATTTTTTCAGCCTCTTCTTTATTGGTGAGACCAAACATGCTGTACATTAATTTTGAGTGTGTTGTCTGACTGAGAACTTTATTGTCTTTGTATGTAAATGTAGCCTCAACTTCATTAAATCCATCAGTAAAAGTGTAAACTTTTTTACCTTCTCCCTTAAAGTCATCGCTGGTTACAGCACCGGCAGAGCCGCTTTCCGATTTTGCACTGCCTCCTACGGCAATTGAACTTGCGGCTTCTGATTTGGATTCACTCTTTGATGAAGCTTCTTTGCCTGATTCTGATTTGCTGTCTGCCTGTGTTGATGAAACAGTATTTTTGACTCCTCCTGAGCATGCTGCCATACTTAATACAGCTGCTCCAACTAACAAGGTGCTTAAAAGTTTTTTCATAAAATATATCTCCTTTAGATTTTTTTATAACAATCTGATAATAACATGATTATATAATAATGTCCATATACTTTATCATTTTTTTAAAAAAAATTAATTTTTAATTTAAAAAAATTAATTTTAGCTAAAAATAAAAAAATGATTTTTTACTTGCATTATTCTTTTTACAGTGTTATCATAAAGATGCAACAAATAGTTCTTCGGGGCGGGGTGCAAGTCCCCACCGGCAGTAAAGTCTGCGAGCTGAAATTGGCTGATCCGGTGTAATTCCGGAACCGACGGTATAGTCCGGATGAGAGAAGGGTATTATTATAAAACATATCAGGTGTGTTTTTTAAAG
>ERZ772772.72-NODE-72-length-54822-cov-3.907389_pt1 | contig 54822 bp, 61 predicted proteins | sample MGYA00511484_ERZ772772 | MGnify/ENA primary metagenome ERZ772772 (study PRJEB29015, sample SAMEA2737913) | human oral metagenome | biome: human oral; feature: human-associated habitat; material: dental | place: China | collected 2088 ... | reverse complement strand
AAATAAAATTAATATTTAAGTAATTGTACTACAATTATAAAGGATTTATTTTGAAGCATTATAATATTGAAGCAACGCTATCAGGAGAACGGCTGGACTCTTATGTGAATTCTTTGGGACTCGGATTTTCAAGATCCTATATACAGAAACTTATAAAAGATGGAAGTCTGCTTGTAAATGCTTTAGCAAGTAAAAGCAGCTACAAAGTTGAAACAGGAGACATTATAACATTCAGTGTACCTGACGAGGAAGAAATAGAGATAATTGCTCAGGATATACCGCTTGATATATATTATGAAGATGAAGATATGCTTGTTGTAAATAAGCCAAAAGACATGGTTGTGCATCCGGCGGCAGGACGTTATACCTCTACACTGGTAAATGCGCTGTTATATCACTGCGGCAATAATCTTTCAGACATGAACAGCATTCTAAGACCCGGAATAGTACATAGGATAGATAAAGATACTACCGGACTTTTGCTTATATGTAAAACCAATACAGCATATGTATCAATATCCGCACAACTTAGAGCACATAGTATAAAAAGGCTTTATAAAGCTATTGTATGCGGCATAGTAAATGAAGATGAAGGAATAATTGATAAGCCTATAGGAAGACATAATATAGATAGAAAAAAAATGGCTGTAGTTGATGACGGAAAAGAAGCAATCACTCATTACAGAGTGCTTAAAAGATTTAAAAATCATACTTATATAGAATGCCAGCTTAAAACCGGCAGAACTCACCAGATAAGAGTACATATGGCTTCAATAGGTCATCCTCTTTTAGGTGATACTGTTTACGGGCATCCTGTAAAAAAACTTCAGGGACAGACACTACATGCTTCACGAATAGGATTTAAACATCCTTCTTTTAGACAGTATATGGAATTTAATGCCCCTCTTCCTGAATATTTTAATGAACTTATAAAAAGTAATAAATTATAATATATTTTTTAGTGGAAATACTTAATTAGTGTTTTCTTAAAGGCAGTATACTTTTAACCTTTTTGGCAGTATAATATTTATAATGAAATTTAAACAAATATTAAAAAGGAGATCCGGATTTATGTCTGAAAAATTAGTTATAACAATCGGAAGAAGATCAGGAAGCGGCGGACATCAGATAGGGCAGATGCTTGCAAAAGAGCTTGGTATAAAGTGTTATGACCAGGAGCTTCTTGCGATTGCCGCAAAAGAAAGCGGACTTTGTGAAGAGCTATTTGAAAACCATGACGAAAAACCTTCAAACAGTTTCTTATATTCACTTGTAATGGATACATATTCACTTGGCTATACTTCATCAGCTTATATGGATATGCCTATAAACCATAAAATATTTCTTGCTCAGTTTGATGCTATAAAAAAACTTGCAAAAGAAGAGTCCTGCATCATAGTAGGCAGATGTGCCGACTATGCACTTGACGGTCTTAAATATGTTACAACTGTTTTTGTAGGAGCGGATGAAGATTTTAGAATTAAAAGAATTATGGAAATGCATGATACAAATTATGACAAGGCAAAAGAATTTATGATTAAAACCGATAAAAGACGATCAAGCTATTATAATTATTACTCCAATAAAAAGTGGGGAGACTCAAAAAGCTATGATTTATGTCTAAATAGTGCAAGACTGGGAATTAAAGGCTCAGTTGAGCTCATAAAATCTTTTGTTAAAATAAAGGATTCATATAATTGATATAAGATATTTTACTAATTTTAGAGGAGTTTTTATGAGATCTGATGAAGATTTACACTTCAGGTCGGAGGAAGAACGAAGAAAATATCTTTCTGACCTTGTTAGATTGAGGCATATAAGGGAGCAGGAAAAAAGACATATAAATGATAATTACTATGATGACGATGACAGGATAGATTTTGATTTGTCAGATAGAGAAATGTATAATGATTACGAAAATGATGAATCAAATGAAATCTATGACGATGATTATGATTATGATGATGGGTATGAGCCATACTATGATGATGACTATGAAGCGGATCTGCAGCACCATATGCAGCCGTATAACGGGAATAATAAAAAACGCCGCAGACCTGAGGGCTATGGCAGAGGATATAAAGAGCCTGAATATTACCGAAGTACTGATAATGCCCGCAAGTTTGACAGAGATGCTAAAAGAAATGGCAAGACTGACAAATATGAAACTGGCAGTATGAATAAAAAACAGAGAAATGCATCTTCAGAGGCTCAGGATAAAACAAAAAAAACCGGAAAGAAAAAGAAAAATATATTTTTAAGGATATTTTTTCTACTTTTGCTTATTTTTATAATATATTTTGCTTATAATTATTTTACAAAACAAAAGGGTTATTACACAGTCGCTTTATTTGGTGTTGACTCAAGAGACGGCAATGTTGACAGAGGACTGTCTGATGTAAATATTATATGTAATATAAATCGAGAAACAGGTGATGTTCAGCTTGTATCGGTATATAGAGATACTTATGCCCAGATAGATGAAAAGGGTACTTATCATAAAATAAATGAAGCTTATTTCAGGGGCGGTGCAAAGCAGGCGGTACCTGCTCTTGAAAGGAATCTGGACCTTAAGATAGAAGACTATGCAACCTTTAACTGGAAAGCGGTTGCTGACGGAATTAATATATTGGGAGGGATTGATATCGAGATTACCGAGCCTGAATTCAGATATATTAATTCATTTATAACTTTTACAGTAAAAGGTACAGGTATACCGTCAAAACATCTTGAACATGCAGGTATGAATCACCTTGACGGTGTTCAGGCAGTAGCATATTCAAGACTCAGACTTATGGACACTGACTATAACAGGACGCAAAGACAGCGAAAAGTAATATCTCTTGCATTTGACAAGGCAAAGAAGGCTGATCTTGCCACCCTTAAAAAGCTGGCAGAAACAGTCCTTCCTCAAACCTCAACAAGCCTTACACTTGACGACTTAATACCGTTTATGACAAATATAAAAAAATATCACCTGACAGATACAACCGGTTTTCCATTTGATAAGGCAGGTGTCGATATAGGTAAAAAAGACTGTGTAGTGCCGGTTACTTTAAAAAGTAATGTTATAGCACTTCACAAGCTTTTGTATAAGGATGAACCGTATATACCAAGCCCTACACTTGAATCAATCAATAAAAAGATAATCCAGGACAGTGGGCTGGGCAAGGATAAAAATGATACTACACCTTCGCTTGACGACAATTCAGGCAAGATAGGACCTGAAAAAACAAAGCCTGCACAAAGTGCAAATCCGACCAATTCTCAAAAAGAAGATCAGGAAAAAAACTCAAAAGAAAATGAGGATAAATCGAAACAAACTTCAGTGCCAAATTCAGATACAAAAAGCTCTGATATTGAGAGCCGCAGCAAAGAGTCTCAATCTAAAGAAAGTTCAGACAGTAAGTCTAAAAGCAGTTCTGAAACTATTGAGTCTACAGCTCCAAAGCCTGACAAAACAACTTCATCACCTTCAATTATTGAAGATGATGAACCTGATACCACTGAGGCAGGTCCGGGTGTGAGTACAAAGGAAAAGCCAAAGGAGCCTACACCTGAAACTACAGAAAATAAAGGTCCGGGAGAGGAATAAGGTTATATAGAATTACTTATTCGCTAAATTCACGTTTAACGAATAGTTGTATTAATAATAAATAGGATACTTAATTTCATGATTCTTAGGATATTAAGTATCCTATTTATATTTGTAAATCTTAATTTTCATGTATATAACTTTTATGTTTCTAAACTGTAATCTCCCTCAGCGATTTTATCAAAACCTTCCGAAAAGACTCAATATTATATTAATATTTATCTGTACATATCTTTAAAGCTTCTATAGTGCATTTTATAAAAAAACGCATTAGAAAAGAGCCATCTTAAAATATTTAAAGATGACCCTTTCCTTTATAGGTTTTATATGGCTTTACAATTTAATGTCAGTTAACTCTTTAATTATACCGGAGTAATACTCCTGTATTTCTTTCTTTTTAAGAATTTATTTTGCTTTCTTTACAGAAATAACCTTGCCTGTAAAAGCATCAACTTCACTTAACTTTCCTGTATAAGTTACTTCCACTGTATCTCCCTCAGCGACTTTATCAAGACCTTCCGGCTTCTTGTCAAATGTAATAAGATACGGAGTGTTTTTATCATCAGTAATAGTGAACTGCATATCCTTTATATCTGAAATCTTTCCTTTTACAGTTGATTCTTTGCTGTCATCAGCTTTTGCACCGGCTTTTGTAGTTTCATCTTTGCCGCCTGCAGCCTTTGACATTTCTTTCTCAGCCTTTGAAACAGCACTGCTTCCGGCATTCTTTGCATCTTCCATCATAGATCCTGCACTTTCTTTTGCACTTTCCATCATTGAAGATCCAGACTCACCAGCTTTAGACAGTTCCTCACTTGCTTTTTGCTGTGCAGATGAAACTGTATTCTGCTGCTGTGATGAACATGCCATACTCATAATTGCTGCTGCTGCTACTATACCTGCTAAAATTAAATTTCTTTTTTTCATAATAAACTCCTTTAAAAAAATTTGCTAAGGTTTTAAACAGAACTCATAAATGAATCCCTTAATTTCCCTTTGCCATGACGTAGTATATACCATAAATATGAAGAACATACTGATATTTTTTTTAATTTTTTTTTAAGAAAAAATTAAAAATCCATTTCAAATAATATTTTTATAACTATATAAAAATAATCTAAAATTAATCAATATTAGAATTTATCCGGAAATTCAGCAGATTTTTCTGCCATTTCTACTGCTGCCTCCTTTGTAGCGGCAACTGCAAAAAAACCTGCTTTATGGCAAAATACCACATTCTTTATACCGCAGGCTTTTTCAAGAGCTTCACCGCTTAATCCTCTCCAACTATCTGGAAACGGCTTTCTCTGTTCCATAAGATTGCCGGCGGATGGCGGAATTGCACGTATACACCAGTTTTTATCATGCCCTACATATATACCGTAGAGAATTTCCCGTGCAGATGGCAGTGTACTTGACAATACCTCTTCTATCCACCCTCCTATAAATCGAGACATCATAAGTATAGGACCTTGTCTCTTTGTTATAGCATCACGTACTACTGCTCCACCTTTTAATTTAGAGAGAACTTTTTTTATTTCAAGCACCAGAATTTCTCTTGCAGCATTACATGCCTTTATGAAGGCTTCATCTTTTGAAAGTTTATTTTCATCCCAATTTGGATTATACAAAGAAATCATTGCTGACACTGACATCTCTCCAACTTCCCTTGACTGCCCGTTATCATTGGCATCAATACCTTTAATAAGCTCATAATCAACCATGGCTTGTGCTTCCTGCAAAAATTTCTCATCACATCCAAGTACTTTTAAAACCTCTCTGCCATAATATTCCCATATAAGTCCTGCCGAGGAATATTTTATCCTATCAGATCTTTCCCTTTTAAAATCAATCTGATGATGATCAAAAAATCCATTTTGGGCATCATATCTTCCACCTACATCATAAACTATGCCCTGACTTTTTTCTAAAATATTAATATTTCTTGTTCTTACAACAACAGGTTCTTCTATAAAAGAAAGTATTGCAGTTGCAAAAACTTCATCAGCGTGATGCGGCGGTGTATGTGTATAAAGCTTTGCTTCAGAGCTGTCTTCAGGTACTACTCTTATTGTTTTATAATCCATTTTCCTTTTTTAATCCCTTTATCATAGTGTATCTTCCAAAGTTTAACAATATATTAATTTAACTATACTGTTTAACAAAATCAGGAGAAGCCACAAACTTTATATGCTATGACTTCTCCCATGTTTAAATTATTTTTATCATTTCTTTTTAGATTTTTTTATATTAAATGCATTAAAGCCCGGATAAACCGAAGCACATCCTAATTCTTCTTCTATGCGAAGAAGGCGATTGTATTTTGCAACACGCTCAGATCTGCTTGGGGCACCCGTCTTAATCTGGCATGTATTAAGTGCAACTGCAAGATCGGCAATTGTAGTATCCTCGGTTTCTCCTGAGCGATGTGAGGATATAGCTGTATATCCTGCACTATGTGCCATTTTTATGGCTTCAAGGGTCTCTGAAACTGAACCTATCTGATTAAGTTTTATAAGAATTGAATTACCGCAGCCGTTTTTAATCCCCTTTTCAAGTCTTTCAGTATTTGTAACGAATAAATCATCACCTACAAGTTGTACTTTTTTGCCAAGTACTTTAGTAAGCTCTTTCCAGCCGTCCCAGTCTTCTTCATCAAGTGCATCTTCTATTGAAATTATAGGATATTTGTCTACAAGCTTTTCCCAGTGCTCAATAAGAGTTTTTGACGTAAATTCAGTGCCTGCCTTAGGAAGCTTATATTCTCCTTTTTTTCCGGTTTTCCATTCACTTGCCGCAGCATCAATTGCAATCATAAAATCCTTGCCTGCCTCATAGCCGGCTTTTTTAATCGCTTCAATTATAATTTCTATAACTTCCTCATCACTGGAGAGATTAGGTGCGAAACCGCCTTCATCGCCTACTGAAGTGGCAAGTTTCTTTGATTTTAAAATTGCTGCAAGAGAATGAAATACCTCTGAACATTGGCGAAGTCCCTCTTTAAAGCTTGGAGCACCTACCGGCATAATCATAAATTCCTGTACATCAACTGTATTTGCAGCGTGTGCTCCTCCATTCAGTATATTCATCATAGGCACAGGAAGTCTATTTCCATTTATACCGCCGAGAAATCTATAAAGCGGAATATCAAGGCATGTCGCAGCTGCCCTTGCAGCGGCAATTGAAACTGCAAGAATTGCATTAGCACCAAGTTTTGATTTATCTTTTGTACCGTCCGCCTTTATCATTGCAGAGTCTATCGCATAGATATCCGCAGCATTCATACCTACAAGCAGATCATTAATTACAGTATTTATATTGTTTACAGCTTTTGATACACCCTTTCCAAGGTAACGGGATTTATCACCGTCCCTAAGTTCAAGTGCTTCAAATTCTCCGGTTGAGGCACCGCTCGGTGCAGCTCCTCTTCCCATACATCCGTCTATAAGATAAACCTCAGCCTCAACTGTAGGATTTCCTCTGGAATCAAGGATTTCCCTTCCTATTACTTTTTCAATTTCTAAGTAGCTCATAAAATGCCTCCTTGTATTTTTCTGTAAAGTATTTTTTACTATATTATACTTTATAAATAATTATCTCCAACTATCTTAACATATCTGCATAAATATAACCACAACATTTTATACATTTTTTCTATAGGCGGTGTAAACCACGGTTCATATTCTCCTCCCTTAATTTCTGCTGCAACCTCACTTACTGATTGAATTGTTGTATTCAATAATATCCGTAATTATTGGCGATTGTTATAAATCATAATATATGGCAAATATATATTAAAGCTGTTATAATACAGCTGTTATAATAAATAATATAGCAATAAAATTTAAGAAAGGTATGAAATAAGATATGGAGAATCTTCCTTATAATGAACAGGTTGATAAATATAATATACTTAAGCTGCGTCAGCTCAGCAGTCTGCTGCCACCTTATTGTAAGGCTTTTTTCAGAGGAATAGAACATAGAACGCAGTCAAGGACCCGTATAGCCTATGCTTATGATCTTAAGGTTTTTTTTACATTTTTGTTGAATACCAATCCTGAAATTCAAAAAAAATTTTCAGATATAAGCCAAATCACACTGGATGAGCTTGAAAAACTCACTAACGACGATTTTGAAGAATATATGGAATATCTTAAATATCGTGAGGAAGAGAGAAATATAATAAATAAGGAAAATTCAATAAAAAGAAAAATTTCATCTCTTAAAAGCTTTTTTAAATATTTTTATAATTCAGGTAAAATAAATGAAAATACCTTATCTAAGGTTTTGCTTCCTAAGCTTGTAGAAAAAGATATTATAAGACTTGATATAGATGAAGTTGCACTTATGATAGATGAGATTGAAAATGGGGATTCACTGTCTAAAAAACAAAAACAGTATCATGAAAAGACTAAAAAAAGAGATCTTGCTATAGTAGGACTGATGCTTGGAACCGGCATAAGGGTCTCCGAATGTGTAGGTCTTAACTTAAATGACATAGATTTAAAAAATGATGGTATACGTGTACACAGAAAAGGCGGTAAAGAAGTTACTGTATATTTTTCAGATGAACTTGAAAGTTTGCTTTTATCTTATCTTGCAGAAAGAAAACATATGGAAACTGCCAAAGGCCATGAAGAGGCTTTATTTATTTCACTTCAGATGAAGAGAATAAGTGTACGAAGTGTTGAAAAGCTGGTAAAAAAATATGCAAAGGCAGTTGCTCCTTTAAAAAAAATAACTCCTCATAAGCTTAGAAGCACTTACGGTACCAACCTATATAGAGAAACCGGAGATATATATCTTGTTGCTGATGTTTTAGGGCACAGTGATGTAAATACTACTAAAAAACACTACGCCGCACTTGAGGATGACAGGAGAAAGAAAGCCAGAAATGCAGTGAAGCTTAGAGAAGATAACATATCCTGACTGATAAACTGATAATCCCGTAAACACAAAGACTGCCGTGCTGACAATACTATAAATAATAAACTTATAAATTTAATAATATTAAGATTTAATAATAAAATAACAGCCGGGCAGCTCTATGTATTACTAATAGTATGAAAGTATTAATAACTGATACTAATAATATACCGCTATTGTTAAAAATAAGCCCGGATATATATTTTCGGAATACATGCCGTTTATTTTCATTATAGTCTTTTTATATTCAGTTTTTGTTATTTCTTTATCAGTATTATATTTTTCATAAATTGTATCAAGCGTATCACCATACTCTATTTTTACATAAGTATAGTATATATTTTTTGAGTCCTCCGCTCTGCTCCTTGTATCATTCTGTATAAAAAAGTATATTGTCATCATGGCTAAAGCAAGCATCAGAACAAAGGCGGTTAAGGTATTTTTATAACATTTATTTTTATGATATTTATTTGGGTAATATTTATTTTTGTAAGTTTTCATTTTAACCTCCAAACAATGCAAACATTTGTTCATACATAATACTATACGAACAAATGTTTGTCAACTGGTTTGGTTAAAATATTTTGAATTTAAATATTTATTGGAGCTAATTCATATTTATAAAGAATTTACAGGTTAAATTTAAAAACTTAATTTAAAAAGTTCAGTCAAAACAGTTTAATTAAAGAGTTATCGCTCCTTAATTTTTATATACTCATTAAACTGCCCTACATATTTAGTTGCAGGACGCATAATTCTGCCGTCATAAAGCTTATTTTCTATATTATGTGCCAGCCAGCCCACACATCTGGCACATACAAATAAAGGTGTAAATAATTCCTTCGGTATATTCAGCATCTCATAAGCGAAACCACTGTAATAATCAACATTATTTGCAATTGTAGTCCCTTTTCGCTCAAGTACAACCTTCTTAACAAGCTCTTCAAAAAGTAAATAAAACTCATATTCTCTTAGCCTGTCTTTTTCCTGTGCAACTTCCCTACAGAATTTTTTTAGAAGTTCTGCCCTCGGATCGCTTATAGTGTAAACGGCATGACCGAATCCGTATATAAGCCCGCTCTGATCATAAAAATCCTTATCAAGTATTCTATTTATTATATCACATATTACAGTTTCATCATCAGTGTAACCCGTTTCGTCAAGTATACATCTCATCATATTTGTAACGCTTATATTGGCTCCTCCATGCTTTGGTCCCTTTAGAGAGCCTATAGATGCGGTAATTGATGAGTAAATATCAGTTCCTGTTGAAGAAACCACAACATTTGTAAAAGTAGAGTTATTTCCTCCGCCATGATCAGCATGTAAAAGAAGCAGGGTATCTAAAAGAGCAGCTTCTTTAGAAGTAAATATTTTGTCGGCTCTAAGCATATACAGGATATTCTCAGCAATTGAATATTCCGGATTTGAATAATGTATAAATAAACTTTCTCTATTATAGTAATGCATTTTACTGTGATAAGCATAACACATTATTGCAGGAAGCTTTGAAGCAATTGAAAGCCCTTTTACAAGGGTCGGAAAAACCTCAACATTGTCAGGTTCATCATCATAAGTATATAAATTCAGTACAGCTCTTTGCATTACATTCATCAGGTTGTTTCCCGGCATTCTTAAAAGACTTGCCTCAAGAAAATCATCAGGCAGTGTATACATGTCTCTTATGATTTTTAAGAATTTCTCAAATTCCTTTTTTGAAGGAAGGTATCCGAAAAGCAGTATAAACATAACTTCCTCATATCCGGTTGTCCCCTCAGGATGTTCATTGACTATATCATTTATATTATATCCCCTGTAATACAGACTTCCCGGTACATTATTTTTTACGCCATCTACCACCTCATATCCCACAACATCAGACACTTTTGTAAGACCTACTCTTACACCTGTACCATCCTCATTTCTTAATCCCTTTTTGACATCATATTCCTTGAACAGCTTATTTTTAATGTCGGTATAAACCTGACTTTTGCCAAAAGTTTGAGCTAAAAAATTCTCCATCATAAAAATTCCCCTTTATTAATATTTACAGCAATAAGCAGCTGCTTTATAGTATGGTTCCCTAATATACCAATCTACTTAATCACCAAGCATATCTCTTATAACAGTAGGTTTTCTGTAATTCCATTGTGAGATCTTAATACCGCTTCTGCGGCTTGCCGCATGTACTATCTGTCCATTTCCTATATACATGGCAACATGATTTATAGTACCTCTGCTGTTTGAATAAAAGATCAAATCTCCGGGACGCATCTGATCAGACGAGATCTTTTTTCCCATCTGTGCCTGCGAACCCGAATAGTGAGGCAGTGATACTCCGTAATTACCTAATATCTTCATAGTAAAGCCTGAACAATCACAGCCGTTTGTAAGGCTTGTTCCCCCCCATACATAGCGATTTCCAAGAAATTGAAGTGCATAATTTACAATCTGTGCCCTCCTTGACTGTGCTGCTATAGCCGCTTCCTCCACAGGCGAAAACTTAATTGCTTCATTAAGTGCATATCTTACATCAACAAAGTCAGTTGATACAAAGGCATTATTGTCATTTTCAAGCTCTATTTCAACCCAACCGTCCTGCTGTGAAACAACTATATATTTTTCACTGTTACTTATCTGTGTCCATATCTTGGCATCTGTATTAGGCTCAGCACGTACATTCAGTACATCAGTATTTACAATTGCCATAAGCTGTGCCTCAGCTATCGCCTCATCTTTTGCAGCCTGTCCAGTACGTATATAGTCGGATTTTACATAGCCTGTTATTTTGCCTGACCGTATCTTATACCAGCCGTCAAGACTTTCAAGTATTTCTCCCCCGGCTTTGCTTGTCATCTTTCCTATAATTTTACCGTTTTCACTGGGTTCTTCTCTCACATTCAGATAACCCTGTACATCAGACATACCAAGATTATCATATAAATCAAGCACCATACTTCTAAGATCAAGCTTTCTTGCCTCAGCAAGCGTTTTTTTAATCTCGGCATATTCAGCCGACATATAGCCCTCAGGAACTTGAATCCATCCGTTTTCATTTGATATTATTTCATATCTCTCACCCATATATGCATTTGACACTATTTCCGCATCAATAGCAGGCATTGCTCTTATATTTAGCTTATCTGCATTAATTACCGCCCTATCCCTTACTTCACTTCTTGCAAGCTGCTTCGCATCATCGCCTGTTACAAGAAAAGTCTTATGTACATAACCTTCTATATTTCCGGATTTTACAAGGTACCACTCATTATTATCAGTATTTAATATATCACATGCACCGCCATCATAAAGCTTGCCTATAACATCTGCAAACTTATCAGGCTTTTCTCTTATATTTAAATATCCGTCGACTTTTGCTATCGCTATCTGATTATAACTGTCTATAACGCCCTCTATCTCTGCCGTAGCCTTTGCTTCTTCATCAAGTCTGCGTTTTTCTTCTTCCGACATCGCATCAGAGCTGCTGCTCTTTCTTGCATTTGACATAGTGGCAGTGCTGAATATGCCTCCTGATGTAAACGCTCTTACACCTATCACTGTAAAAAATATAAGTATCAAAATCGCCCCTGCCGTTATGGAACATTTTTGTATAAATATATGTCTCTTCCATTTAGGCATTGCCGCTATATCTGAAGGACGTGGTATTTTTTTTATAAGTAAAACAGGGTTTATAAGGTCAAAATTAATTCCAAAGCCTTTTGTAAATTTAGGCGGCTTTAAGAAAAATTTAAATTTTTTCTTTTTCTTCATTTAAATGTCTCCAAAAATATATCTAAAAGCATTTCAGGAATATCTCCATAAAATATACCTAAAAACAGCTCAAAATCTCTATGTAAAATATAAAAAATAACTCCTTTTAAAGCATAGTAAAATATACTTTGCCTTATTTTACAACTTATTTTACAAAAAATCAAATACTATACCTACACAGCTTGTATATATAAGACTTTTCTGTTAAAATCTATCCTGGTCATTTTGTAAATTCGGCAGTAAGTGCAGGGATATTGAAAGGAGAAATAATGACAGAGAAACTAGTCCAAAAATTAACCGGATTTTTCGGGAAATTTCTATCGAAACATATTACAATATTTTTAATATCAATGTTTCCGATACTTGAACTCAGGGGCGGACTGCTTGCTGCGGCAGGTCTTGGGGTAAATCCGTTTGAAAGCTATATAATATGTGTTATAGGCAATTTTATTCCTATACCTTTCATACTGCTTTTAATAAAATCTATAATAAACTGGATGCTTAAAAGTAAAATTAAATTTTTAAATTCATTCGCTTCATGGCTGCATAAAAAAGCAGATAAAAATAAATCACAGATTGAAAAGTACGGCTTCTGGGGTCTTGTACTTTTTGTAGGTATACCTCTGCCCGGAACAGGTGCATGGACGGGGGCACTTATTGCCAGTATGCTTGAAATGGATAAAAGACAGTCATTTCTTGCAATATCTCTGGGTATATTTATGGCAAGCATAATAATGATGATAATTTCATTTGTTATACTTGGCAGATTTATATAATCTAAAGGAAACGATGATTAAATCATCGTTTCCTTATTTTTATACATCAAAAGACAGTTCTAAATGTATATACTCAAAATCACATAATAATATAAATCACTTGCAGTTTTTCACTATAGAAACAGATGAAGTTAAAGCTAAAAACCCCCTTATGTATAAAACAAAGGGGGAATACCTTTTTATTAAACAGATGCTTCATTTAGTCATTATTTTTTTATACACCAAAAAGACAATGGATAATTATAAAATCAAGTTTTTTTATAATACTCTGATATTATTCTCCATTATCTCTTTGATTTAATCCAGTCCATAGTTTTGTCTTCTATCTGTTCTTTAAAAAATCAGGTATAACAATCTGCACTTCTTTATTTGTCCTAGGCTTAAATGCCGGTCTTGAAACATCATTCTGACTCTGTTCGTCAGAAACTGTATTCGCATTATCAGAACCGCCTCTTATAAATGATGGTGCAGTCGGCTGACTGTCAATACTTTGTAAAGTTGAAGCGGACTGTGCAGATGCTCCTCGTCTTGCATTAATTCCCTTAACAAGATTATTTGAAGAAGCGGCAGACTTGTTTTCAAGTCCGGTAGCAATTACAGTGATGCTTGTTTCATCCGGTACACTGTCATCATACATAGCACCGAACATAATGTTTGCATCCTCTCCGGCAAGCTCCTGTACATAACTTGCTGCTTCATTTGCCTCAATAAGGCTGATATCACCGGAAATATTAAAGATAACATGGCTTGCACCTTCAATCGTTGTTTCAAGAAGCGGCGATTGTATTGCCTGCTTAACTGCATCAAGAGCCTTGTCATCTCCCTTTGCATAACCGATTCCTATATGTGCAATTCCCTTGCCGCTCATAGCGGTCTGCACATCTGCGAAATCAAGATTTATAAGTGCAGGAACATTAATAAGGTCAGTAATACCCTGAACTGCCTGCTGCAGTACTTCATCAGCTTTCTTTAAAGCTTCAGGCATGGTAACACGTCTGTCAACAATTTCAAGAAGCTTATCATTAGGGATGATAATAAGAGTATCAACCACCTCTCTCAGTTTTTCTATTCCTTGAAGAGCATTAGCCATTCTTTGTTTTCCCTCAAAGCTGAAAGGCTTTGTAACTACTCCAAGTGTAAGTATTCCTAAATCCTTTGCAATCCTCGCTATTACAGGTGCAGCACCGGTACCGGTTCCTCCGCCCATACCGCAGGTTACAAAAACCATATCCGCACCTTTGAATACATTCGCAAGATCTTCAGTATTTTCTTCAGCGGCTTTCTGTCCTACATCAGGTTTGGCTCCTGCACCAAGTCCTTTAGTAAGCTTTTCACCAATCTGCATAAGTGTGGGTGCCTTACAGAGCTGAAGTGCCTGTTTATCAGTATTTACACCGATAAATTCAACACCCTCAATGCTTCCTTCTATCATGCGGTTTACCGCATTATTTCCGGCACCGCCTACCCCTACAACAATTATTTTGGCAGCGTTTTCCGTGTCATTTATCTTTATTTCTAACAAATCAATTTCCTCCCGTAAAATATTCTTGGGATATCTAGCGATAGCCAACTTATATGATAAATGTTTTTGATAAAAATTTCAACAGGTTTCTTATAAAACTTTGCATAAAATTTAATTTACAGCATTTGTGGTATTCTTTTTCTTAAAAGTATATGCTGTAGTTTTATCTCTGGTTACACTATAGGTGTCAAGATACAGAGTTCCCTCAAGGCCTGTTATCTTAGGAAGCATATCTTTTAATTCAGCTACTTTTCCGTCAATATTTTCTGAATTTCCAAGCACCACCTCAATTTCTCCCAGGGTAAGAGATGTTTCATCTGAAGAATTAATTTTGATTTTATCGGCATGGACTCCGTATACGGAAAGTACCTGTGTAAGATTTAAAATTTCCGTAAATACCTTCTTATCCTCAACCGGAAGAGCTTTATATAAACTGACACTTCCAAATTTAAGCCCGGTTACAAGAGGCACTTCTTCAAGCACCTTATCAGAGCTTTCAACAACGACTCCGTCTTTATCAAAATACATACGTGAATTCATATATAACACATAAGCAACTATACTTTTTTCATACACTATAATCTCAGCTTTAAAAGGACCTGTTATTGTAACTGAATAATCCTGCACAAAAGGAATTTCAACCTTTTTTTTATTTATAATATTCATAAGACATACTGCTGTATTTCTTGACATATCATCCTTGAATATAAAATTTTCAATTTCTTCACCGGTATACCATGCATTTCCACTTACAACTACCGTTTTTATCCTTATATTAAGCAAAATAACAATAAGCAGTAAAGGTATACTTATAATCCAGAACCATTTACTCTTAATTACGGACATATATAAATTCATAAATAAAACACCTCATGGTTAATAATCAAGTTTTATACTTCTTGAAACACTAAGTACAATACCCATTTCAAGCATTAAAAACAGCACTGAAGTACCCCCGTAACTTATAAACGGCAGAGTAATTCCTGTATTCGGAAGCACTCCGGTTACAACCGCTATATTTAATAAAAGCTGCACCGCTATATGGGTCATTACACCTGCAACTATAAGTGAACCGTATAAGTCGGGGGCTGAAGTTGCTATAACCATAAACCTGTACATAAGAAATATAAAAAGCATTACAGTACACACTGCTCCAAACAGTCCAAGCTCTTCACATATTATAGTAAATATCATATCATTTTGTGCCTCAGGTATATAACCGAGTTTCTGCATACTCTCACCAAGACCTTTTCCCATAATTCCTCCCGAACCTATTGCATAGATCCCCTGAAGCACCTGGAAGCCGCCTTCAAGCGAATATTTCTGCGGATTTACCCATACAAGTATTCGTTTAAGCCGGTAATTATTAAGCAATGACGATGATGCAAATTTTGTTACTATAATAGGTATTATTTTTAACATTAGTCCAAAAGCAACAAATACAGCTACATGCAGCATATACAGCGAAGTTGTTATAAATGTCATGCCATATACTATACCGCACATTATAACGCCTGCACTTAGATTCGTTACCGCTATCATTAATATAAGCGGTCCTGTAAAAAGTCCTATTTTAATAAAACCGATGAAATTGTTCATTTCTTTGCCCATATCCGTGATGAAATAAGCAAGAAATATAATAAGTGCAAGTTTTGCAAATTCAGAAGGCTGTATTGTAAATTGTTTGCCTATACCTATCCATCTTTTCTGCCCGTTAAATTCCTTGCCTATAAAGAATACGAGTATATTTAATATATAGGCGATAGTCAGTATAATTCCTGCTGATTTTATGATCTTATGGTAGTCAATAAACGAAACTATAATCATAAGTATAAGCCCCAGTACTGCGATTATTCCCTGTCTGAGCATGTAATAATAAGGAGCTTTTTGCAACCTTACCTGTGCAGCATAGGAGCTTGCGGAATAAATCATGACTATTCCGAACATAGTAAGGAAAATTACTGCAAATACAAGGCTGTAATCATAAAAATACTTCACCTTTTTCTTTTTGGCATCAGACATAATCATGACTCCTTCCATAAAGCATTATAATTAATTAGCCAGATTTGTTAAAATTTTAATATAAAGATTCAATTACAGAGCGAGAACTTCTTTTTTAAATTCTCTGCCTCTTTCTTCATAATCCTTAAACATACCCCAGCTGGCACATGCAGGTGATAACAGTACATAATCACCCGGACCTGCATATGATGCACATACCTTTACAGCCTCATGCATATTTTCCACATACATTATATCATTAAATTCATACTTTCTTGCACATTCGGCGATATCATCTTTTGTCTGTCCCATAAGGACAAGGTATCTGACTTTTCCTTTAAAAAGTTTTGCAAGTTCATCATAGGAAGCACCTTTGTCATATCCCCCTGCTATAAGTATTACCGGTCCGGGCATAGCCTTTACCGCCTGTATTGATGCTTCAGGATTGGTTCCTTTTGAATCGTTAAAATATTTTATGCCATGCTTTTCAGTAACAAATTCTATACGATGCTCAACCGCCTGAAATTGTGAACACACTCTTTTTATAATATCATTCGGGATTTTCATACATCTGGCAATTGCAATTGCAGCCATAACATTTTCATGGTTATGTGTACCAAGTATATTAAGTTCAGATGTTTTAATAATCTCAGTCTCTCCCTTTTCATCTTTTACAAATATTGTACCGTTTTTAATATAAACTCCTTCATCAAGTATTTCTTTTGATGAAAAAAATACTGCTTTTGCTTTAAGGCGATCGCTTTTTCCAAATTCACGCAAAATCTCATCATCATAATTCAATACACAAAAATCTTCCTCGGTTTGATTTTTTGCTATTTCCTCCTTAATCATGATGTAATTTTCCATAGTATGGTGCCTGTTAAGGTGATCCGGAGTTATATTTAATATCGCAGATATATGAGGTTTAAAATCTATTATTGTTTCAAGCTGAAAACTTGAAACTTCAAGTACGGTAACCGAATTATCGGTAGTATCAGCCGCAGTAAGTGTATAGGGAAATCCTATATTACCTGCTACAAAGGTTTCTTCGTACACCGCATGCATTATCTCACCTGTAAGTGCGGTAGTTGTTGTTTTTCCATTTGTTCCGGTAATCGCTATAAGTTTGCCTTTTGCAGCCTTATATCCAAGCTGAATTTCACTCCAGATCTGTATATTGCTTTTATCAAGCATATAAACAAAATCCTCTTCAAGACTTATCCCCGGACTTATTATGCAGAGCTTTATATCCGCTACATCGGTTTTTTTCAGCGTTCCGAATTTAAAAAATATCTTTTCAAGTTCTTCATCAGTAAAATTGTCTGCAACAACATGTTTTTTAAGTGTTTCATTTTTATCGTATAATATAACCTCTCCGCCAAGTCCTGTAAGAAGCTTTGCAGCAGCTATTCCGCTTTTTCCGGCTCCTGCCACTAAAACTTTATCAGCCATAAATGCCTACCTCCGGTTTATTTATTAATTCCTAAAAATGTCAGTAATGACAAAATTATTGTTATTATAGTAAATACTGCAGCTACTCTCACCTCAGACCAACCGCTAAGCTCAAAATGATGGTGTATAGGTGCCATCTTAAAAAATCTTTTTCCTCCGGTTTTTTTAAAATATCCCACCTGTATTATAACCGAAAGCACCTCGACAAGATATATAAAGCCTACAATTATTATAAAAAGCGGCATTTTCATAACAAGTGCCATACCGGATACATAACCTCCAAGTGCAAGTGATCCGGTATCCCCCATAAATATTTTTGCAGGGTAAACATTATATATCAAGAATCCTAAAAGTGAGCCTGCTACTGCTGCAGACATAGGTGCCAATGTTATATTTTCTTTAATTGCCGCAATTGTAAAAAAAACTGCGACAGCTATTGTAACACTTGAACACAGTCCGTCAAGTCCGTCAGTAAAATTAACTCCGTTATCAGTACCTAAAACTATAACAAAAACTGCAGGTATATAAAGTATACCCAGATTAAACATAATACCTGTATTCATACTTCCTGTAAAAGGTATAAGTACACTGCTTCCGATACCGTTTTTATAAAGATAATATGCAAATATTGCCGTAATTAAAAGTTGAAGACAGAGCTTTCCCTTTACGGAAAGCCCCTCTGACTGTTTTTTTTTGATTTTTAGGAAATCATCTGCAAAACCTATAGCCCCGTAGCCCAGTGTAAAGGCAAGTACCGGAAAAATCTCTCTATATCTAAATGAATATATACCCGCACCAACTGCAACTGCAAGCATTATAACAATACCGCCCATAGTAGGAGTACCGCTTTTTTTAAGATGTCCCTGCGGTCCGTCCTCTCTTACCTGCTGACCAAATTTCAGCCTGTACAGAAAAGGTATAAAAAGCGGACATAATGATGCACATACTATGAAACTTATAAGCAGTGCACATATGCTGTCATTTATCATAATTAATTTCCTGTCTTTTTCTTGGTTTTATTTTTATTTCCATCTGTACCGGCAGCAGATGACTCACTTTTCTTCTTTTTATTTGAAGATTTTATTGCTGTAGTCTCGCTCTGTGAGCTTTTCGATGTGTTTTTACTGCTCTTTTTTTTGTTTTTTTCGGATTTTGCAGTTTCTTTCTTTACAGCTTTTTTTGTTTCGGCAGCAGTAGTGCTTTTATCTTCCTTTGACTGCTGTGCAGCAGATGATTCGTTTGATGAAAGAGAGGCTGATGCTGCATCACCTTCAAAATCGGCATTTGCATCTTCAATATATTCATCAGTTTCATATTCAGAGCTTTCAGAAGCGTTTCCCTCACCTGAAGTATTGGGAGTTTTTTCTTTTGCAGCTGAAGTCGATGAATTCGGTTCGGAATTATTTTGCTGCGTTTTTGTGTCTGATGAAACACTTTCCGTGCTGTTTTCACCGGCGGAATTCTCATTATTCTGTGCCTCTGATGATTCCTGTGCCTTAAGTTTAGCATCTCTTTCTTCCTGTATCTTTTGTGCGGCAGCTTCATCTTTTGGAAATATACCCATATATGGAAGCACATCAGTCATAATTTTACTGAATAAATTACTTGCATATATTGAATGTGCCTGATTATCAGTATTTGGCTCATCAACTATGACATAGCAAAACACCTGAGGGTCGTCAACAGGAGCAAAACCGGCAAACGAAAGAAGATATTTCCCTGAGCCTCTCGGAAGCTTCTGTGATGTTCCCGTCTTTCCGCCAACATCATAGCCTTCAACTTTTGCAGCTTTTCCTGTTCCTCTTTCTATAACATCCCTTAAAGCCTCCCTTATAAAAGCTGAGGTACTTGATGAAACCGTCTCCCTTACAAGTTTAGGCTCTATATCTTTTATAACTGAACCCTGAGAATTAAGTATCTGTTTTACAATATGCGGCTCATAATAATACCCTCCATTTATAACCGAGCATATAGCTGCCGACATTTGTACCATAGTACAGTTATAATTTTGACCAAAAGAATTGGTAGCAAGATCTATAGATGTCATATCAGGTATATGATAGATAAGCGATGATGTATCAGGCTCTCCGGGCAGATCAATACCGCTCTTTTCTCCTATGCCGAAAAGATGCTGAAAAGTGCTGAATTTTTCTGTGCCAAGCCCTGCAACAATCTGCATCATGGCATCATTGCAACTTCGTATAAGTGATTCCTTTAAAGTTACGCTTCCATGCCCTGAACGCACGGCACATCTTATCCAGCGATCACCTACATACTGTCCTCCATCACAAAAAAAACTGTCCTCAGGTTTTACACTGCCTTCTTCAAGTGCTGCAGCAACTGTAAATATCTTTGACGGAGAACCCGGTTCATAAGTATCGCTTACGCAATAGTTGCGCCAGATATCATTCATTATCTCATTTTGCCCGTTTTCATCAAGTGCATTAAAATCATCTTGAGTGTAATATTTTTCTATATTTCTGGGATTATTAAGGTCGTAGGTCTTGCTTGTAGCCATTGCAAGTATCTCACCGCTGTTCGGATCCATTACAATACATGCGGTAACTTTGCTTCCCATCTCTGCTTCCCAATCACTTATATGTTTTTCAACAATTTTTTGTATATTTGAATCCAGAGTGGACACTATGCTGTTGCCGTCAGAGGCAGGTTTTATTACACGCTCAAGATTGTAGTCATCATTCAGATACCCATACTCTCTTCCTGAAGTGCCTATAAGCTCATCATTATAATACTGCTCAATCCCACCTGTACCCAATGTATTGTCTGAATTTGCAAAACCCACCGCATTGCAGGCAAGTGAATTATATGGATAAACTCTCAGGTAAGCATCTTCAAACCATACACCATGTACCCTTGACTTTAAACCATGTGCCGCAAAATCCTTGTTTATCTCATCTTTTCTTTTTTCAAACCTTTCTTTAACTTCATAGCTTACTTCTTTTTCCTGTCTTATATACCTTGCATCTGAGTTTGAAGCTATTATCTCCCTTATATTCTGCTCATCGTATTCAAATACTTCTGCAAGCAATGAAACCGTAGGATCAAGATACTTTTCCTGAGCCTGATTTATTTGATAAGGGTCAAGTATAAGATTATATACCTTATTGCTTGTAGCAAGATAGGTTCCATTTCTATCCATTATATCTCCACGTCTGTAAGGAATATCTCTGGAATCATATCTTTGCTGCGATAAGACTTTTTGATTATAATCTTTTGAATCGGACTGTATAGCATATACCTTCATCATCAATCCAATAAGCCCCAGTATTATCATACCGAGGCTTATCATAAGACGCAGGTGCATAGCTTCCGTAAGAACCCTGTTTTTTGTACTTACTTCTTTTCTTTCCACAACAACTTTAGTCTTTTGAGGAGTTTTGGAAGTTTTTAATGTATATATATCAGGATCTGTAGACCTGTTCCTTTTATTAATTTTATTCTGGGAACTTTGTCTATTTAAACTTTTGTTGTTTTTTGTAGGATTTCCCTTTTTTGTAGTACCGCCGTATCTGCGCCCTTTCCTACCTGTCCGGGATGTCTTCATACTGTCTCACATATTCCTTTTCAGATGTATTGTATTTGATTATCTGATCTTTTTTTGCATAAACCATACCAAGCTCCTTCGTTGCCACATCATAGATATGGTCAAGGTCAATGCTTGATTTTATATTCATCTCTATAGTATCATTCTGATTCTGAAATGCTGCAAGCTCTTTTTCCTTTAATTCAATATTTCTTATACTTGCAGTAATTCCAGCCCTTACACGCAAATAGCTATAACACATATTAAGCGTAAACCCAAGTGCTACTGTAAGCAGTATAAGAAACGGAAGATCAATTCCAAGTGCTGCTCTGGCACGATTTTTCCTTACTTCAACATTTCTTTCCCTAATACTTTTTTTAGGATATCTTTTAGTATTTTTCTTTTTCTGCGGATAGTCAGTATATCTTAATGCGCTTCCTTCCTCTATATAATCCTGTTTATATGAATCATCATTTACATAATAATTTTTCTTTGAACCGACAGAATTTCTCTTTAATTTCTTATCCGAATTATTGCTCATTGTACAGCCCCCCTTTTTATTTTACCTTAATCTGTTTCATTTTTAAATCACTTTTTCAAATGCACGAAGCTTTGCACTTTTTGCACGGGGATTTTCTTTAAGCTCTGCCTCAGAAGGAATAATTGCTTTTTTAGTTAAAACTCTTCCCATACTTTTCTTTTTGCATACACATATAGGAAAATCCCTTGGACATATACACGGATTTTCATTTTTTCTGAAAATCTGTTTAACTATCCTGTCTTCAAGTGAATGGAAAGTTATAACTACAAGCCTTCCGCCGGGTTTTAAGAGTTCTATCATTCTGTCAAGAGAATTTTCAAGCACTTCAAGTTCCGCATTTAGCTCTATCCTTATAGCCTGAAATGTTCTCTTTGCAGGATGACCTCCTTTTACCTGCATTCTCATAGGTATTGCCGCTTTTATAATTTCCACAAGCTCCCCTGTTGTTTCAATTCTTTTTTTAGCTCTGTTTAATACAATATGTTTAGCTATATTTTTAGCAAATATATCTTCACCGTAATTTTTTATTATACTGTAAAGCCTTGCCTCATCGTATTTATTTACTATATCGGCAGCGGTCTTTTTAAAACGCATATCCATACGCATATCCAGAGGTGCATCATGCATATATGAAAAACCCCTCTGTATACTGTCAAGCTGATGTGAAGATACCCCGAGATCAAGGTAAATACCGTCAACCATATTTATATTAAGCATATCAAGTACAGCTTTAATATTGCTGTAATTATCATGTACTATATCTACCTTTGAGGCAAAAGTACTTAACTTGCGAGAAGCCGCTTCTATGGCATCTCTGTCCTGATCTATACCGATAAGTCTGCCTTTATCAAGCCTCATGCACACTTCATATGCATGCCCGCCTCCGCCTAAAGTGCAGTCAACATATATACCGTCTTTTTTAACAGACAACATATCTACAGTCTCATAAAGCAGAACACTTTTATGCATGAACATTATATATAAATACCTGCATCATAAAGCTTCTGTGCAGTTTCATCCACATTAATTTCTTCCATCTTCTTTTTCCATACTTCCTTTCCCCAAATTTCAATATGATCAATATTTCCTATAATAACGGCTTCTTTTTCTATTGAAGAATACTCTCTGAGTGCTGCCGGTATAAGTATACGTCCCTGCTTATCCGTTCCCGTTTCAAAAGCACTTCCTACTATTATGCGCCTTATTGTTCTTGCCGCCGTGCTGACCATAGGCATCTGACCAAGCCTGTCTTGAAGAAACTCCCATTGTTTAAAGTCATAGACTGCCAGACAGCCGTCAAAACTTTTTGTAACTATAAAGCTTTCTCCAAGCTGTTCACGGAATTTATTTGGGATTACCACTCTGCCTTTTATATCAACACAGTTATTAAACTCTCCCATGAACTTAAGCATGATACTCTCCTCCACTTTCTTCCACTTTTTACCACTCTATGTCTATAATATTAATCCAATAATAAGAAAATTGCAATAATTAACTGCAAATTTATAATCTAAAAAAAGGAATAAATACGAAAAAAATCCGCATTCATTCCTGTATATTGTGTTGGCATTTAGTATTTGCTACAATATATAGTGTTTTTATAAGCTTAAAAAACCAGTTACAAAATGACTAAATTTTCTTAATTAAAACCTGTTTTTTTGTTTCTTCTGCCTATACAAATAGACAAAGCCGCTATAACAACACATACCAGTGCAAGCAGCTGTGATACTGCAAGATTTGTACCCGGAACAAATAAACTGTCAGTTCTGAGAGATTCAATTAATGCTCTTCCAAAACCATAACCTCCCAGATATATAAAAAACATCTCACCTTCAAATTTTTTTCTTTTTCTGTACCAAAGCATAAATATAAGCAGTGCAAGATTCCACATTGATTCATATAAAAATGTGGGATGTACCTGAATATAATAATAATCGCCTACTTTCACCATATGTTCAAGTACACTATTATTAAGCATATTTGAATTTACAATATCCCTTCTTATCTGCATTGCAAACAAATTATTTGTATAACCTCCAAACGCTTCAGCATTAAAGAAATTGCCCCATCTGCCTATTATCTGACCTGTTATAAGTCCAAGCACTCCACTGTCTGCCATAGACATGAATTTCACCCTTTTTATATGTGAAAATACGAGCAGTGTAATAATTGAAGCTATCACACCTCCATATATTGCAAGTCCTCCTCCTCTTGTGTTAAAAATCTGCAGTAAATCATCTTTATAATTATCCCACGAGAATATAACGTAATAAAGCCTTGCACCTATCACTGCAAACAAAATTGCATATATTGCAAAATCCATATAAAGTTCAGGATCTTGCCCTCTTCTTTTAGCATCAGCACATGCCATCTTAAGTCCTGCAAGCATTCCGATACCTATTATAATGCCATAAAAAGTTATTTTAAAACCAAATACACTAATATGATTTCGAAGATGCTCTATCTTAATACCGAGATTTACAAAAAATATATCATATGGCATATTATCTACACCTCTTTAAATTACTTATCTCATATCCTATTATGGCAGGAGTAGCCGGCAGAATTTTTTCTATATTATAATTCATATAAAACCTCCTTAATCCTTTTTTTAAAATCAGGCAGTACAATTTCTTCAAACCACGGGTTTTTCTTTCTCCACCTTATATTTAAAGGTGAAGGATGTACAATTGGAAAAAATTCCGGCAGGTAGGATTTATAGTTTTTAACTATCTGTGTAAGAGTTTGCCCTTTACTTTGTGCGATATAATACTGCTGGGCATAATGACCTATAAGTATAAATAATTTTACATCCGGCATAGTCTTTAATATAAGAGGATGCCACTTTGCCGCAAAACCTTTACGGGGCGGAAGATCTCCTGATTTGCCTTTTCCGGGATAGTAAAAGTCCATCGGAAGTATTGAAAGCTTATCTGTTGAATAAAATTCTTCCTCATTCATATCCATCCACTGTCTCAACAAAGCTCCGCTCCTGTCTTTCCAGTATATTCTATTTTGCTGTGCATGAATACCTGGTGCCTGCCCTACAACGACAATACGTGCAGCTGCAGGTGCTGAAAATAGAGGCTCTATACCTTTTTTTGTATATTCCTCATTTTGCACATCAGCCATTATGGCTTGTTTTATTTTAGTTATTGTATTCATACTGATATTTATTCCTGCGGGCAACCGGTCATATAACAAGACTGAAGCCTACGGCGACTTACGCAGGATTGAAATACCCCGCCCTCCGGGCATAAGAAAAATCAGATGCTCTGTTTCCTGCAGCAGGATATTTCACTTACCGCCCCCTTTATAAAATCTTATAAAAATCATCTATCTGCGACATACATACTTCTGATGCCGATTCACCGCCAAGAATCCTTTTATTCCACTCAACCGTTTTGTAAACAGCTTCTTTTATGCTATATACCGGTTTCCAGCCAAATACATTTTTCAGATGGCTGCAGTCAAGTTTTAAAAAACCCGCCTCATGCGGACCTGTACTTTCTGAAACTGTATACTTCATACCTTCCCCCCATGCCTGACAAAATATTTCCACAAGCTTCAATGTGGTTTGACAATCATCTGCATCAGGACCTATATTGTAATTCCCTGAAATATCAGCATTTTTATATTGATTTGCAGCGATCATAAGATATGTATACAGCGGTTCAATTACATGCTGATAGGGTCTTACCGAATAAGGATTTCTTATAACTATATTTTTATCACCTAAAGCCGCTTTTACACAATCAGGTATTATACGGTTTTTGGCATAATCGCCGCCGCCTATAACATTGCCTGCCCTTGCCGTACTTAAAAAGCAGCCGCCATCATAAAAAAATGATCTTTTATAGCTGTGAGTTACAAGCTCAGAACAGGATTTTGAATTTGAATACGGATCATAACCGTCAAGCCTGTCATTTTCCTTATATGGCTTGTCCTTTTCCTCATTGTCATAAACCTTGTCAGTAGTAACATTTAAAAACGAAACTTCAAGTTCTGAACGCCTTATACATTCAAGTATATTGACAGTTCCCATAATATTTGTATCAAATGTATACATGGGATGTACATACGATTCCACTACAAGGGGCTGGGCGGCAAGATGAAATACAAATTCGGGCTTGCACTCATTAAAAGCCGCTGACAACTTGTCAAAATCTCTTATATCTGCATAAAACTGATGAATTTTATCTTCAAGTCCTATTTTTCCAAATAACAGCTGTGTATCATCAGGTCTTAACGAATAGCCGTAAACCTCGGCACCTGCCATATAAAGCATAAGACATAGCCATGCTCCTTTAAATCCGGTGCTTCCTGTAACTAAAACTTTTCTGTTTTTGTAAAAATCAAGAATTTCTTTTTTCTTTATCATAAAAGCCTTTCAAAATATATTATTCGCTGAAAAAAAATTCTTCAAGCTGCAGACAAAGTGCATGATATATAGGCAGATGCAGTTCCTGGATCATGTAAGTTTCATTATTTGGAACTATTATACTTTTATCACAAATGCAGGCAAGCTTTCCTCCTGTTTTTCCCGACAACGCAATTACCTTCATACCTTTAGCCCTAGCAGTAACTGCAGCATAATAAAGATTAAGTGCATTTCCTGAAGTTGATATCGCTATAAGTACATCCCCTTCTTTTCCATATCCATTTACCTGCTGTGCATAAGTCATATCTGCATCCACATCATTTGCGAAGGCACTTGAGAGTCCCTGATGCCCTGTTATAGCTATGGCAGGCAGTGAAAGCTGAAGAGATTCGGCAAGTTTTTTACCTGCAACAGTGTCAATTTCTTCAAGTCTTTTTTTATAAGCCTCATCAAGTGTGCGTTTTTTTACAAAGCCTTTCATAAGCTCTCCAACTATATGCTCCGAATCGGCACAGCTTCCACCGTTACCGCCTATTAAAAGCTTTCCGCCTTTTTCATATGAATTTTTTATAATACTGTATGCTTCTCTTATATCGGTCTCAATAGATGACAAATCCGGGTATCTTTGAATTAATTGTGTTATATAATCCTTCATAAAATTAAACCTCTTAAATTTTAAAAAATAATTAAAAAAATAATTTTAATACAAATAGCCAATTCTTTTAAGCGGTATTATCCTCAGCCACAATTTCCCTATTATAAGTTTTCTTTTTACATTGCCTATTTTTGAAAATCTTGAATCCTCACTTGATTCACGATTATCTCCGAGTACAAAATACTCATCGTCCTTAAGTATTACAGGAGCTGAAGCAATACCTTCCAGTGCCGCCTTTTCAAGATCCTTGCCGACAACATCCGATGTGTCGAGGGGATTCCCGTTTATATAGACAATACCTTCCAGTATAACCACCGTTTCGCCCGGCAGACCTATAATACGTTTTACATTCACATCATTTTCTGAAGATTTAAATGCAATTATATCAAAACGTTCAGGTTTATCAAAAACATAAGCCAGTCTATTTACTAAAACTCCCTCATTGACACCTATAAGCGGCAACATGGACTGACCTGTATTTGTAACTTTGTAAGCAAATGAATATGCTATAAACCAAGCCGTGCATATAGCCAGTGATATATGTACCATAAAATCAAGGATTTTTATAAACAGCGGTTGTGTCTTATTTAGTTTGATATTCATAACCTGTCTCCAAGTATTTTTATAAGCATAAACTTAAATTTATATTGTTATGATCCGTTATCATTTAATAACCGTAAAATTATTTAAGTTTAATAATTATTTTTTTCTACTATTTCGTCCTTGCTTTTATAGATCGAATTTGACTTTACACAACCCCTTACACTTGAAAGAGGATATATATTTGAATGTTTTCCTATTATCGTTCCAGGGTTTAAGATGGAACCGCAACCTACTTCTACAAAATCGCCTACCATAGCCCCGAATTTTTTAATACCGGTATCTATGTCTTCATTTCCCAGATGCACTTTTACAAGGCTTTTATCACTCTTTAAATTGCTTGTAATTGATGAGGCCCCCATATGGCTTTTAAAGCCTATTATTGAATCACCTATATAATTAAAATGAGGTATCTGTGCATTGTCAAATATTATTGAATTTTTAAATTCACATGAATTTCCTGCAACTGCTCCCTCACCTATTATAACATTTCCTCTGAAAAATGCACCATGTCTTACTTCAGTATTGCTGCATATTATCATAGGACCGGAAAGGCATACTGAAGGCGGTATTGCGACAGATTTATGTATCCATATATTATCGCCTATCATATTGTAATCGTCAGGGGATAAAGCTCCTCCTATGAATTCTATAAATTCCTTTATTCCGCCAAGTGCTTCCCACGGATACTCATACCTTTTTAAAAGAGGCTCTGCAATTGTTTTTCCCAGGTCAAACAATTCACTTGTCTTTATATCATTTTTTGTAATGCTGTTGTTCATATTAGTCTAATTCTCCAATTAGTTTTTATTTATAGGATTTAATAATCCGTGTATCTTTAAGTTTATTTAAGATACATTGTATATAATTTAACTTTTATAAAACCCTGCTATCCTGTCATATGCCTGCTTTAAAACATATTGATTGTTAAGTCTTATAACATTGGCAGTCCTCACAGAAACAAAGTTTTCTAGCTTTTCCATATACTCATCTGAGGTTATTGTACCTTGTGAAACACAATTAAGCCCCTTTTCCCAGCTGGCAGTAAGTTCCGGATTTAAAAGATGCGATATAGAGGCATTTACAGCCTCATATACAAGTTCTCCTAAAAGTGTAGGAGTTATTACCTGTGTTTTATTATTAAGTGTAAGGTATTTTATTGTAAATAATTTTTTAAGTATCTCAGCCCTTGTAGCTGAAGTGCCTATCCCCGATCCTTTTATAAGACTTCTAAGCTCCTCATCTTCAATAAGCTGCCCTGCATTTTCCATAGCCAGTATCATAGACCCGGAGGTGTATCTTTTAGGCGGTGAAGTTTCACCCTCCTTTATATCAAAACCTCCTATATTTACTATATCCCCATTTTTAAGCTTTGAAATCATCTGTCTGAAAGCCGGAATTTCTATAAGTTTCTGTATGTTTTTATCAATATCATCCTCAATATTTATATCACTTTTCTTATCTGAAACAAAATCCTTACCTAAACCGCTATCTGAATTTGCCGGTGTATCAGTATTTGAATTATATAGTTTAAGATATCCTTCACTTTTTAAAAGCTTAAATGATGAGACAAAATGTTCTTTCTTTAAGTCCTCACATGTCAAAACAGGGCTTTTTAAGTCGGTATTTTTTTTAGCATTTGCAATAAATTCAAGATTATATCTTTCATACAATGCACTTGAATAAAATATAGCCAGGAATCTTCTGCATATAAGATCATATATTTTTTTACCAATTGGCGAAAGTGTATTATATGCACCGGTCTGACCGGTAGGTATTATTGCATAATGATCATTTATACGACTGTCATTTACATATTTTGTCTTTTCTATATTTTTATATTTTCCCGATGCTATAATTTCCTGTGCAAAATCCTTATATAAATCAATCCCCTTAAGCCCCGTTATGTTTTTATGAATTTCTTTTGCTGCCGCACTTGAAAGTACCCTTGCATCTGTTCTGGGATAGGTTACAAGCTTTTTTTCATACATAGACTGCACAGCCTTAAGCGTTTCATCAGGACTTATTTTAAATTTTTTTGAGCATTCATTCTGAATCTCGGCAAGATTATATAAGAGCGGAGGGTTTTTAATTTCCTTTTTCTTTTCAGATTTAAATACCTGCATATTTGCAGGTATTATAGAATCTATAAGCTTTTGTGCATCTTCCTTTTTTTTGAACCCGTTTTCCTTATAAAGCAGAGGTGAATCAAAATATGCCGAATCTGCATCAACACGCCATTCAGCCGGAAAGTTAAATTCTTCTTTACTAAGAACGGCTATAACTTTGTAAAAAGGAATTTTTAGAAAGTCTCTTATCTCTCTTTCACGTCTTATCACCATACCTATCACACATGTCATAACCCTGCCGACACTTAAGACAGCCCTATCCTTTTTTAAGAATCCGGCTATTGTATTACCATATTTAAGTGTAAGAAGTCTTGAAAAATTTATTCCCATCAGATAGTCTTCTTTTGCTCTAAGATATGCACTGCTGCTAAGATTATCATACTCAGACCAATCCTTTGCCTCACTTATGCCCCTTAATATCTCCTCTTCAGTCTGTGAATCGATCCAGACTCTTTTTCTTTTTTTCCCTGCCACATTTGCCGTCTCGTCAACAAGACGGTAAATATACTCACCTTCACGTCCGGAGTCGGTACATATATAAATAGTTGAAACATCGGCTCTGTTAAGAAGTGTACTTACAATATCAAACTGCTCTTTTACATTTTCAATAACCTCATATTTAAAGACTTTGGGTAAAAAAGGTAGAGTGTTAAGGCTCCATCTTTTATATATCGGATCATATTTTTCCGGATAGCTCATGGTTACAAGATGCCCGACACACCATGTAACTATACTATCCTGTGATTCAATACAGCCCTTTTTCCTTGAAGCCTTTATTTTAAGTGCCTTTGCAAACTCCTGTGCAACACTTGGTTTTTCAGCTATATATAGGTTTTTCATATAAAACTGCCTTTCATACAAATACCATATATGATTTTACTTTGTTAAATTACTTATATACCTGCCTAAGGCTTATATATTTTAATATATATAATACTACTTTTCAATATTTAGTAAAACAGTATATTTTCCTTAAATTTCCATACTGTAATTTTAATATATATACCCCTGTGAGGTAAGCAGTTCAGCACATAATAATGCTCCTCCTGCGGCTCCTCTTAATGTATTGTGTGAAAGTCCTATAAACTTCCAGTCATATACAGCATCTTCACGAAGTCTGCCCACAGTTACACCCATTCCCTTTTCAAAATCTACATCAAGCTTTACCTGCGGTCTGTCATTATCTTCCATATACTTTATAAATTCATTAGGAGCTGAAGGTAATTTTAACTCCTGAGCGGCTCCCTTATACTCTGCAAGTTTTTTTATAAGCAGTTTCTTATCAGCTTTTTTTCTAAGCTTTACAAAAACTGCGGCAGTATGCCCGTTAAGCACGGGAACCCTTACACACTGACAACTTATTACAGGAAGTTTTGCAGGCACTATACCCTCTTTTTCAACCTTGCCGAATATCCTAAGCGGTTCTTTCTCACTCTTTTCCTCCTCACCTCCGATATAGGGAATTATATTTTCAATCATTTCCGGCCATTCTTCAAAAGTCTTACCCGCACCTGATATAGCCTGGTAGGTAGTAACCACCACCTCATACGGCTCAAATTCTTTCCATGCGGCAAGCACCGGAACATAACTCTGTACTGAACAATTCGGCTTTACCGCTATAAAACCCTTATTTGTTCCAAGTCTTTTTTTCTGTAATTTAATCACTTCAAAATGCTCAGGATTTACTTCAGGTATTACCATCGGAACATCTTTCGTCCATCTGTGTGCTGAATTGTTTGAAACTACAGGGGTTTCAGTCCTTGCATATGCCTCCTCAATATCCCTTATCTCATCCTTTGTCATATCAACTGCAGAAAAAACAAAATCTGCCATTCCTGCAACTTCTTCTATTTTATTTACATTCATCACCTTAAGGTTTTTAATACTATGTGGTACGGGTACAGGCATTTTCCATCTGTTTCCTACCGCTTCCTCATAAGTCTTTCCCTCACTTCTGGAACTTGCAGCAACCACGGATACCTCATACCACGGATGACCTGCAAGAAGTGAAAGAAACCTCTGTCCTACCATACCCGTCGCACCAAGTACACCTACTTTTAATTTATTTAATTTAAGCTTTGCATCAAGCTCACTTATATTAATATTCATATTTCTATTATCCTTCCTGATTTTTAAAGAAGGATTATACCATTTTATAAAAATAAATACAATAATTCAGATTTTAATAAGATAAAGGTTACTGTCAAATAAATACCTGTTAATAACTTCGCCTACATCATTTCAAAATTCTCAACAATCTTTTGAAATTTCACATCTTCATTATTTATAAAAGATTTAAGAAGTCCTCTGTCTTTTATATGAGAACGATAACACATACCGCATGATAATGATAGTATGCGGGGGACAGGTATCAGCCTGCCGCCCAGATTCATCGCCTTGGCTTTTTGTTCAAATGAAATTGCATGATGAGGCGAATCAAATAAAACTAAATCAAACCTTGTTTTTTCCTGCACCTTTCCCTCCCGTAATAATGCCGTTTTATTAATTATGCTTATTTTACTCTTCAGAAAAAAATTCTTTAATCAGCTTTAAACAATAGTCAACATCTTTAATAGTTTCATTATAACCGAAACTAAATCTTAAAGTTCCGTTTGGAAACGTCTTAAGTGAAGTATGAGCAAGAGGAGAACACTGCATACCTACCCTGGTAGCAATCTTGCCCTCACTTTCCAGATAAAATGAAAGGCTTGCTATGTCAATTTCATCAGAGTAAACAGATACAACCGGGGTACGATGGATTTTTTCTATTAAAAGCTCTCTATCTTCAAGTAAATGATAGTTTTTCTTTAAATTCTCAAAATTTAAGCCACATTCTACTTCTTCTATATCGATTAGATAACCGCTTTGTTCTAAATTAAGCCCTATAAGCTTTATAGGATATTTTAGTGATAACTCATTAATTCCCGTTATAAATCTGTTAGTAAGAGCAATTTCATTTTTTAATACCTGAATATGATTTTCTTTAAGCCACCTCATTGAAGCCAAAAGTCCTGCAATTCCTATAAGGTTTTGTGTCCCCGCTTCAAATTTATCAGGTAAACTTTCAGGCATATCAAATTTATCCGATACTGAACCTGTCCCCCCGTAAATAAGAGGTTCTATTTTTTTGCCCATCTCATCAGACAGTATAACTGCTCCTATGCCATGCGGTCCAAGCAGGCTTTTATGACCTGTAATTGCCAATAAATCTATACCCAGTACATCCATATTTAAAGGTAAAAATCCTGCAAGTTGGGCAGCATCTACAAAATAAGGGATATGATTTAATCTTGCTACTTTCCCTATTTGCCTGAGAGGTAAAATATTCCCTGCCACATTGCTTGCGGCAGTCGTTAAAATAGCCTTTGTATCCGGTTTTATTAAAGCCGGGATACAATCTGCATTTATACTTCCCTGCTCATCAGAGGGAATGATTGAATAGCTTATATTACTTTTTTCCAAAGCTTTTAAAGGACGCATCACTGCATTATGCTCAAGCCCTGATATTATTATATGGTCTCCATTTTTTAAATATCCCTTTAAAATTAAATTAAGGCTTTCAGTAACATTTTTTGTAAAAACGACCTGCTTATTCTTGGCACCGAAATAATCAAGCAGGTATTCCCTGGTTTTATATACAAGTTGAGAAGCCTCATAGGATATATTGAGGCTTCCCCTGTTAATATTACTCGCTCCCGTTCTTATAAATTCGGCAACCGCTTCAGGCAGATTCGGTGCCTTAGGAAATGAACTGGAAGCCTGATCAAAATTTATCATAATCTTCCTCTAAGTATTTCAGCTGCTTTAGCCATATTTCTTAATTTTGCTTCAATTATTTCATAGGAATTTAAAGGTCTGTTACAAAAAGTAGCAAATCCGCAGTCTGAATTAAGCCAAATCCTTTCAGGCGGCAAAAATTCAAGTACCTTTTCAACCCTTGCAACAATTTCATCAACATCTTCAACTGTCTGTGTTCGAGGATTTATAACACCATATCCTAAAATAATTTTTTTTGCCAACAGATTATTATGGAATAATTCACTTACTTCACCTGCTCTTGGCGTAGAAAACTCAAGTGCCAGCATATCTACCTTAAGTCCGCTGAAAAATTTTGAAAGCTTATCATAGGCTCCTGATAATAACACGCTTTCATCAGTTGTCCAATTTCCTCTGCATACATGCATTGCACTGATTACATCTTCATGTTCTTTTATTTCAGCTATATTTTTTATAATTCCATCACTTGGTTTAAAGTCTTGTGAAACTTTAAATACTATTTTTAGATCCCTATAATCTAATTTACCTGTTGTTTTGTCAAATGCTTTTATAAGGTTTGAACCTGCTGTTTTTTCTTTAGCTTTTGATAAGTAATCTGTTACTATTTCTTTAGCTTTTGAAGGATCTCCAGTTTCTTTTCCATTTTCATCAAGCATTCTCCATCCATATGCTTTGTTTGTTTCATTATTTGGTAAAAATTCTAATCCTGCTGGAATATTATCTTTTACTTCTTTAGCATATCCGGTCTACATCACCTTCATTAAATATTCTTAATGTATAATCAACAATATTTTTTGGTAATACTAATAATGGATCTTTTGGATGTGTATATGTTGCTGTTGTTTGACCATTCTTAAGTGGTGTTGTATCCACTTTTGGTGCTCTATCATAATCTTTTGAATCTTTTCCATCTTCTGATGTTATTTTTGTTATGAATTTTCTTAATGCAAGGTCAAATTCTTTCTTTTCTGTATCTAATGGTTCAAAGTCATCATCATCTTCTTGGCTTTGTTCTCCATATCCTGGTATTCTTACATTTCCTGGTACTGAATCTCTATCTTTTACTATAGATCCATTTTCACCTGGGAAATCTTTTTCTATTTCAGATATATTTTTAAGATTGTTTCCATCTTTAACATCTGCAAGTACTACTGCTGCTATTTCTACTTCCTTATAATCAAGTTCTGTAGATGTTGATGTAAATGGTTTTAAAATCTTATCCTTATATGCATCTGGTATTACACCTGTTGTTACCATTTTTAATATTTCAGATTTTTCCATTTGAACTTTATACTTATCTGTTGTTAAAAGTGTACCTTTTGTATTTCCTTCTCCTGCTCTTATAATCTTAATATTATTTGCATCTGTTACTCCATCAAATTCTGATAAGTTTGCTTTAATATTAAATCCTGTGATACCTGAAGCATTTACTTCATTTACTTTATTTGAAGAGTCTGTAGAAACAGTCCATCCATTTTCTTTATTTACTTTATGTTCTGGTAAATATCCCATTCCTGTTGGTAAATAATCTGCTATATTACTTATAATTCCTGGTATTTCTGCTTCATTATATACTCTAATCTTATATTTAACTATATCACCTTTTTGTACTATTAATGGATTTTTTGGATGTGTATATGTTGCTGTTGTTTGACCATTTCTAAGTGGTGATATATCTACTTTTGGTTCTCTTGAAGGATCTGGATTTTTACCTGATATTTCTGTTATAAACTTTCTTAATGCTAAGTCAAATTGCACTTTTCTTGTATATAATGGTTCAAAGTCATCATCATCTTCTTGGCTTTGTTCTCCATATCCTGGTACTCTTACATTTCCTGGCACTGAATCTCTATCTTTTATTGTTATACTTGCTGGATAATCTACACCTATTTCAGCTATATTTTTAAGATTATTTTGTTGTTTTGTATCTGCAAGCACTATTAATGCTATTTCTACATCTTTATAGTCAAGTGAATTAGTATTTTTATCAAATGGTTTCCATATCTTACTTTCTTCTGATTGTTTAACAGTACCATTTTCAATTAAATCTTTCATTTCTTGATCTGTTAAATTTGCTTTTAATGCATCTGTTTCAAGTCTTACTTGTGATCCATTTGTCATTACTATTGTTGTATCATCAACATTATTTATACCTTCAAATTTATCTTTATCTGCATTTACTGTAAGTCCTGATATTTGTGATGCTTTTTTTGTATCTCCTGCAGTTTGAGAACTTACTTTCCATCCATATTGTTTATTTACTTTATGTTCTGGTAAGAATCCCATTCCTGCTGGTAAATAATCATCTATTCTACTTACTATACCATGTATATCTGCTTCATTATATATTCTAAGCTTATATGTTACAACATCACCTTTTTGTACTAATAATTCATTTTTTGGATGTTTGTAATCTGCTGTTGTTTTTGTACCATTCTTAAGTGGTGTTACATCAACTACTGGCTCTCTTGAAGGATTTGGTGCTTGTCCTGATATATCTGTTATGAATTTTCTTAATGCTAAGTCAAATTCTTTTTGTACTGGTTTTGGTTTAACTTTTACTCTTACTTTTTCAAAGTCATCATCATCTTCTTGTCCCTTGTAGAAATAATTTGCATCAGATAAATCAGCCTTATTTGAATTATTACCTTTGTAGCTATCCATTGTTCCTGGTATACTTGTATTTCCAGGTGTTGAATCTCTGTCTGGTAATGGTTCTTGATTGTTTATATATGCAATATTTGTCAATATTTCATCATTTGTTGCTTCATCTGTTACAACTAATTCTACTTGGAAAGTATATTTATCAAATTCTAATTTTAATCCACTTCCTGTATTTGTTGCTTTAACACCTTTTAATATCTTATCTTTAGCAATATCTGTTTCTATTGCTCTTGGATTTGTTGCTGATTTTCTCCATCCATATTGTGTATTTATACTACTATTTTGTTTTAATTCTAAATGTGGTGGTAATACATCAACTACTTTTTGTACTTTACCATCTGTTTCATATTCATTATATACACTTATACCATATAATATTGTACTTCCTATTTGAACATCTAATGGATTTTTTGGATGTAAATATGTTCTTGTTGTTTCTGTACCTGTTGCTGTACTTGAATATTTAAAGTTTGCAAGTTTTGTATTGTCTATTCTTGGTATTCTACTAACAGTTGGTGCTTGTCCATCTACTGACATTATGAATTTTCTTAATGCTAAGTCATATTTTTTTTCTTCTTGTGGCTTTTCACCTACTGGTATTCTGTTATTTCTTACATATCTTTTAATCTGTCTTTCAATGCCTACAACTGGTTGATAAGTTCCATCTGTTGGAAGATATACTGTTAAATTATTAGATACTATTGTATCTTCAACTTCAAACATTATTTCATTATATCCTGCTGGAAAATCTTCTTCTATCTTAAGTTTAAATTCACCTTTACCTATTAAATCATTTAATTTTGTAAAACGGATATTATTTCCTTCTTTTGTTGTTGCCTTTAATTCACTTAATGAAATTTTTTGTTTGTCTGCTCCACCTGTTTTTGTTCTATATATTTTAATTTCACCAATCTTATCTTTTATAGATTCTGGTATATCAAATTTTAAATATTCTATAGAATAACCTGTTGAAAGCTTTTTAAGTGTACCTTCACCTGTTGTTGTTACAAACTTTTCATTAATTTCTGGTCTTTCTTGTACTGCATCATTTCTATGTTCATTAATTTTTTTCTTTAAATATTGATATATTTCTTTTCTTGCTTGTTTTGCATCTGGTTGTCTATCTGATGCTTGTCCACCTGATTGGAAAATATCATATGTTGTTTCAAAATTGAACTTATCATTACCTGTCATTATATACCAGATAACCCATTGGTTTATTAAACTAAAGTCATCATCTGTTACATTTATAAAATATCTTCTAAGTCCACTTTCAATATGTGTTGGATCTATTGTCCCTGGATTTATATTTAAATATGTTTCTTTAACTATTTTATCTTTCATAGCTGTTTTATATGCTTGATCTTTATCATTTCTATCATATAATAAGTTTTCTGCATACCAATACATCATATTTTTTTGTTCTTGACTTATTTGTCTTTGTCCATTTTTTGTAGGTATTTGATTGATATCTTTAAGCTCACCTGCAACCCTATAATTTATACCTGAGTCATTTGGGAATTCTAAACTTTCATCTAAACAGTAAAGTATATCTTGTCCACTTCCACCTTTAGAAATTCTTCTTATTGTTAGATTCTCTCCAGTTATATATGCATGTTTTCCTCTTGTATCATATCTTTGTTGAGTTGATTTTCTTTCTGCATTACCCCTATCAAAAAAATTTGTTGCTTCTTCTCCTCCTGGATATGCTACCCTTGATAATTGTACCGTAGTTCCCACTGCTGGTGCTGTAGGATTTGTTGTTGCTATAGCTATTTTATTTATAACCATTGCTACTACTAATACAAATAACATTACACTAAATATTTTTATATATTTAACTATATTTTTCTTATTATTCATAACCAATTTTCCTTTTCTTTCTTTATAACTTATTTTATATATAATTTACTATTTTAGTATAGCACATTTTAAGGTTTTTTACAAATTTCAATATATTTGTAAAACTTTTAAAGCATTAATGTTACACAATTTTAATATAACCATTAGCCATTAAAGTTATGTAAAGCTTTATATCTCAAGCATTTACATAACTTGCATCTATAAATATGATCATCAAAAAAGAGATACCTATTTTGATATCTCTTTTAAAATTAAAAATCACTTTTTCTTATATGAAACTCTTCTATGAGTCTCACATCTTTCTTTTTTATCTTTATTTTCTTTTTTTACATCCTTATAATTGCTTAATTCAATCACTTTTTTCAGTCCATTTTTATCAAAAAAGAATTTTCTTCTATAATCATAAAGAAATATTTTCTCTTCTGATAATCCTGTTTTAGAAATTATCATATTTTTAAATTTTTCTCTCACCTTATTTTCCCCATGATTTAATAATATAGAGGATATATATTTTTTAGGGATTTTTTTTATTATTTCTTCAATCATATCCCCACCTGTTCCATGGGAAGAAAGATTTTTCGCTTGTAAAATGCTTGCTCTTAGTTCAAATTTTTTACCAAACATTTCTACCTTTGTTTCTCTTTTCTTAAAATTTTCTAACAAATATCTCCCTACTGTTCCTTCTGCACAGTAGGAACATATTACAAAAGTTGAGTTTTCGTCTTCTATAAATTCCGACAAATATTTTTTTATCGGACCATTTGTCATCATCCCAGATGACGACAAAATTATTGTCCTTGATTCTTCTATCGCTTTCATCCTTTCGTTCTTCTCTACAATTGCTTTTATTCCTATGGGCATAAAATTTCTCTTTAAAATGCCCATATATAAATTATTTAATTTATTCGTAAGCTTACCATCCAAATAAATCAAATAATCTTTAAACAAAAATTCATTTTGTTCTTGAAGATCTTTAATTCTTGAAAGAACTTCCGAACTTTTATGCAACGAATTGACCGCTACAAAAATTTTTTTCCCTTTTTTCATTTCTTCTATGAGAATTCTTTCAAAATTAGGTTCATCTATTTTATTTATATTAGAACCATATGTAGATTCTAATATAATATTAATTTTTTTAGCTTTTATAGCTTTTTTTATTACATGATTTTCTTTTTTTAAAATATTACATTTATTATTCCAATCTCCGCTAAATAGAAGATCAATCTTTTCAATATTTCTTCTTATACTTAAAAATATTGATGATGCTCCTAGTATGTGATTATTTCGATAAAACACATACTCTATAACTAAGTCTTCACTTATTTTCAAAACATTTTGTTTCTTATATTCAATAACTTTAATATTTTTCAAAACTGTATTTATATCTTCTTCTGTATAATTTAAAGATATTGCTTTCTTTTTGGCTTCTTCTATCATTATTTTAAGATTATCTCTTAAAATACTTTCTAACAATATACTGGATTCTTTACTCAAGTATAATTTTCCAATATATCCTTTTCTATATAGCAATGCTACTTTTGCCACATGATCTGCATGAACATGTGTCAAAAATACCGCTTTTAATTTTTCAATTTCAAAAGTTATCTCTGTATTTAGTTTATGGAATAAACTATTTTCAGAATTTATTCCATAATCAATCAAGATTAAGTATTCTTCCACACTCAATAAATTTGATGAACCCGTTACAGTCCGTTGATCTGTACTAAGTTTTACTGTTAATCCTTTTTTATATTTCTTCATGATTTTTGCCTCCAATTTTCTTACAGATATATTATTTTAATTTATCTGTTTAAATCTTTTTTTCTCTCCAATCTAGCTTTAATTATATCACCTTTAATTTTAAAGTAAATAAAAAACTATAGCTTTTATACTATAGTTTTTGTTTCTTGTTCATTTAATATTTTTTCTACAACATCTGCTATTACTTCTCTTTCATTAAAGTAATATTTCACCCCTTTAATTTCTTGGTACATATCATGTCCGAAATCCAGGTATTAATATTGTATCTTCTTTTTTAGCCATTCTAATTGCTTTTTCTATTCCTTCTTTTCTATCTATTACTATTTCATAATTTTTAGTTATAGTTTTAAGTCCTGATTCAATTTCTCTTAATATTTTTTCTGGATCTTCTCCTCTTACTTGGTCTGACATAAGTATTGTATAATCTGCAAATTTACCTGAGATTTCTCCCATTATTGGTCTTTTTGCTGTATCTCTATCTCCACCTACTCCCCAAGCACATATAACTCTACCTTTTGCATATGCTGTTACTGTTTCTAATACATTTTTAAGTGATGATGGTGTATGTGCATAATCTAATAATATATTTAAATCAAGCTTATTTGGTACTGGTTCTAATCTTCCGAAGTACTTTTGTATCTGAAAGCCCTTTTACAATATATTCTTTATCAACTCCTAAAATATTTGTTACTGCAATTGCCATTAATGAATTATATATATTAAACTTACCTGGAAGTTTTAATGTTATTTCTTGTTTTTCCTTATCTATATTTGCCATATATCTTGTTTTTTTCTCTGTAAGAATTATTTCTTCTTCTCTTACATAAACATATGGCAGATGTGTTTCATTTATATTTTCTGATTCTCTTATAATCCCTGTATCATGTATTTCTTTACCATTAAGTAAGTTATAACATTCTTTAACTTTTTCATCATCCCAATTTATAACAACTTTAGGTGATCTTTTTAAAAGTTCTATTTTTGCTTCAAAATATTCTTCTAAGCTATGATGTTCATATTTTGATATATGATCTTCACTAAAGTTTGTAAACCCTGCAATATCAAATTTAATATCATCAACTCTATTTGTTATCATTGCTTGTGATGATACTTCTAATACAACATGTGTACAACCTTCTTCTACTAAATCTGCCATAAACTTTTGTATCTCGTAGCTTTCTGGTGTTGTTCTTGTATTGTTAAGTTTTTTTTCTTCTCCAATATATCCACCAATACTTCCGAAGAAGTCCCACTTTTTTACCTGATGCTTGAAGAATACTTTTTATCATAAATGTCGTTGTTGATTTACCTTTTGTACCTGTTATACCTATAACTGTTAATTTTTCACTAGGATTATCGTAAAAATTTCTAGAAATTCTACTTAATTCTCTTCTTGAATTTTTAACTGTTATTATAGCTATATCTTCTTCTATACTATCTATGTCTTCATCATCATCTATTACTATTGCTACTGCCCCATTTTCTATAGCATTTTTAACATATTTCATTCCATTATCTTTATACCCTTTTATAGCTACAAATATCATATTTTCATAAACATTTCTCGAATCTGATGTTATACCTGTAACTTTAATGTCTAAATTCCCTCTTATATTAGAGATTTCAACATCACCGTAGTATATCTTTAAATATTTTTTCTCTTGCCATTTCTTTAATTTTTCCCTTAAATCTAAAATTCTACTTCTATCTTTATATTCCTCTTTCTAATTCAGAATATTCTACATATTCTATTATATAATATATACTATTACTTTTCCACAATAATAATACATATTTTATACCTAGACTAAAAAAGAACAAGACCTGCCCTTTTAACCTATAATATTATAATCTATTTTAAAATATTTTTAAACACTTTTTTTAATTTAATTTTAAAAAGTAAATTTAAAATATAATTGCAGGTTTTTAGTCTTAAACTGCAATAAGTCATTAAATTTGAATATTATTTTATATTTTAGACAATAAAAAAAGATAGATACTTTAAAACTATCTATCTTTTTCTATTTATATTACTTTAAGTAATTTATATAGCCCATCTTCAACAACACTATAATGGATGATATTATTCCAGATAATATCAGTATTATGTGAAGCCATCCCTTTCCTGGAATATTAAAGCCATAACTCTTTTTTGCTTCATTTAATGATCCTACTATTAGCAAAAAAGATTTCATATCTAATTTGTTATCATATAACATAGATATAAATAACAATGTGGTTGATATTGTTATTATTTTAATAACATTTTGAAATTCTTGGTTTTTTTCCGTGTTTCCTATGATATTTTGAATAATTCTAGGAAGTTCTATATAAGATCCTAAAATTATTATCAGAAATATAATGTTAATTATGTCCATTTTAGTCAGTATTCTAATTTGCCGAAATACTGTGTTAATCAAATTGAATAATGATAAAATTATTTCCTTCATAATTTTTCTCCTTAGATTTTTATATTTATTATTTATCCTCTTTATTAAAATATCCCCTTTAATATAATACTAAATATTTCACCTCCTTCAAAAATAAAAATTTCTATTTTTGTAAATTTATTATGTATACATAATAACATATTTTTTCAATTAATGCAAATCATTCTTTTTTAAAGTTATATTATAATTCGATTATATTTAGCTCATATCCTATACTTTCAATAGATTTAAATAAGTCCTTTGTAGTTATAAACAATATTTTTGTTCTAACACCGATCATATCTTTCTATATTTCTATCTACTTCTTCTGTTTTATATAAAAGTTCATGTTCTACTGTTTTAAATTCTATTTCCATATTATTTAAATATTCTTTTACATTATGTTTTACTCTTATTATTTTATATATCTTTAATCTTATTATATCATAATATATGTAAAAAGATACTAGCATATTATTTGCTATGCTAGTATCTTCTATATATTTATCTACATAGCAAATACTCTTATACCTTTTTCATCTACTTTACCATTTTCTATTTTTTGGTTTGAAACAACATCAAATTCCCATATACCATTATTGTCTAAATTTCTACTTACTCCGATAAAGATCTATTATTTTTTTACCTGTTTCTTTGTCTATTATAGGTACTGTCATTGTTAAATATTCTTTCTTTTCTCCAGACTTATTTTTAATCTTACCTGTTACTTTTGTAGATTTATCATCTACTTTTAGTTCTATATCTGTTACATCATATTTTGTTCTTTGTTCTGATTCTTTTGCAATTCTTTCTAATTCTCTTCCTGATTTTTCCATCATTCTTATTGCAAAAAGTGTCATCGAAAATGCAACTATTATAGCAATTATAGAAAGTATAAGTCCTGCTATTGCAAATGATTTTCTTACACTTCTTCTTATAATTGTTAATAATGCAAATACTATAGATATTATTGCAAGTGGTAATATTATAATGTTTATAAACGGTGCAAAAGATATAACAATTGCTATTATACTAAGTACCATACTTGAAATTCCAAGTCCGCTTTGCCTTTTTTCTTCAATTACCTCTTTTTTTTGTAATTCTTCTTTTTCTTCTTTATCTTGCATACTCATATTTTAATTCTCCTTGTATAATACAGGTCTAAATCCCCATGTAACATCTTTTGATGATACTGGTTGTACTGTACCTTTTATAGGTGTATTTGGAACAGATGCACTTCCACCTCTTAAAACTCTTTGTTCTTCTCTTGATGAATCTGTTTCAAGATATTGTTCTGTTGTCCATTCACGAACATTTCCTGCTAAATCAAATATATTATTTACAGAATCGCTTTTAAATGTACCTGTTGGATAAATTTGTCCTGAATAATTTCCTCTATCTGTACTAGATGAGAATAATGGAACTCTTTGATCTATCCATTGTAATGCTGTATACCATGCAAAACCTGACATTAATGATGTTTTTACATCCTTATATTTTAATTCTTTATACATTTCACTTGAAACTCTTTGTGCTGTTTCATAATTTACATTTGTCCATGGCATTAAACCTTTCATTGTTATTACAACTTCTGTACCATCTTGTGTTTTAGCTTGTGCTCCTTCATATCTTGCAATATAATATCCCTTATATTTTGCAACACTATTTTGAAGTTCATTTACAACTGTTGATCTATCATTATATTTTGTATTTTGTATATTATCAGACATAAGTTGTCCTGATGGCACTGGTACCCAAACAAATTCATTCTTATTTTGATCTTGTATTACAAAACCTTCTACTACTGTCCCTTCTGTATGTTTAAATCCTTCTGGGATATATGGTTCATCTGCTGTTCTTTCTTTTATATTTGTTACTTTTATCTTACTTTCTGCAAATTTACCATTTTTAGCATATGTACTAAATGTATATTCTCCATTTTTAGTTGCAGTATATTCAACTGTTGCCCCTGATATTTCTTTTCCTTCTGGATCTGTTATTGTATTTATTCCTTCTTTATCTGCTACTGTTGCTGTTGCTGTTATTTTTACACTTGTTTGATTAGGTTCTTCTGTACTTAATGTAAGTGTAAGAACTGGTTCTGGTTTTACATCTACAGCTACTTGTTGTTCTTTTTCATGTGATACTTTTGCAGAATTTATTAGTACTAAAACTAATGATATAACTGCTATAAGTACTACTGCTGTTATTCCCATAATAACATATTTATTAAAAAAGCTTTTCTTTTTATAATACATTTTATTTTTCTCCTTATATATAATATTTATTATTAATTATTAATTTAAAAGTTCTATTTTTATTTATATTTCTATATATATTTATATATTTTATTAGTCAAATATATTGTCATCATTTTCAAGATTTTTTTCACTATCTTTTTTTAAATCATTAAAACTAAAGTTATTAAAATCTATTTCTGGCTTACTATCTTTTTTTATCCAGATATCACTATTTATATCTCCGATTATTTTCTTTATTATTAATTACAGTTTTTTCTTCTTTTTCTTCTACAATTTCTCCGATTTGCTATTTGTCTTATAGTTCTACTTCTTCCCTTATTTACTATCCTCTTATATTTTTTAGGTTTAAAACTATCTTCCATTTCCTTTGTTCTTCTTAAAATCTCTTCTTCAATCTCATCTAACTCATCTGCTATTTTATCAATACTTACTACAGATTCTAATGCTATTTCTATCATTTCTTCTAAATCTTGTTCTCTTTCTTTAGATGTTAATGCTTTTTTAGTATAGTTTGCATCAACAACTGTTAAAAGACATGCCGCTTTCTTTTTCAAAAACTCTGCTGTTTTAAACAATGCAAAACATTCCATTTCACATCCGAAGTATATTCCATGATGGATTCATTCTTTCATAATATAGTTTTGGATTTTTGGTGTATTTGTCAAAACATTCACTTGTAGCAATATTTCCGAACTTTAAATTTTTCTTCGTTCATTCCTATTCCTACTTGATATATTTCACCTGTAACACTTCTACTTGGATATGCTACAAAATTTTCTTCTCCCTTATTTTCTCCTGTTAAATTAAGTGCAAACATACTTTCTGTATATGCTGTATCTACTAATAATATATCACGAAGTTCTAATCTTTTGTCATTTGAACCCATTGATCCAATTCTAATAATTATATCAACATCATATTCTGTATATAGTTCATATGAATAAATTCCCATACTTGGAATTCCCATTCCGTGAACCCATTACAGTAACTTTTACTCCATTATATGTTCCAGTATATCCGAAGCATTCCTCTAACATCTGTTACTAGTAATGGATCTTCTAAATATTTTAAAGCAATTTTTCTTGCCCTATATGGGTCTCCTGGCATTAATACTATTTTTGCTATCTCACCCTTTTTTGCATTTATATGTATCGACATTTTTTAGCTACCTTTCACATAATATTTTTCTTCTAATTTTTTTCCTACTTTAAATACTAAATCTACTTCTATCTCTCCATCTTTTTTACCATCTATTTTTTTATAATTTCCGTGATATATCTACACCATTTGACACATTTTTTATAATCATTTCTAAATCTTTTCCAAGTGGTACTTTTTTTAAAATTGTATTATTTGTTTCTTTTTTTACATACCATAACATATCATACGGATCTATCATTATATATTCTAAACTATTTTGAATGTTTATTTCATCTTTTTTCACTATTGCTATAATTCTCGTATCTTCTGGCCTTGTTTGCCATGATTCATATTTAGTCATATTTATAATTACAGCATCTGTCTTATTTTTTTTACTTAACATTTTAGTTATATATTCTCTTATTATATTTGTTGTATACATTTCTTCAGATACTGTATTTATCCTTTTTCTATCTGCTGTTGCTGTAAATGTTATAGCTGTTATAATTCCGTACGATTATAGAAAATGCAACAACATATGCTATAAGTGATACAAGAGTCATACCTTTTCTTTTTTTCATAACTTCTCCTAATTTTTATACATGTTTACAATTTTTGCATATATATCATCTGTTATTTTTTCTGCTCTTATTCTTAAATCAATATCTAGTTTTTGCATAATACTAATTATCTTATCTTTATCAATATTTTTAAGTGATGATATTGAATTTAGAAATGTTTTTCTTCTATGTGTAAATGCTGTTTTTATAATATCAAAATATAGTTTTTCATCAATTACTTTAGGATATTGTTCTTTTCTAAATTTTAATCCGATAACTTTTGAATCTACCTTTGGACTTGGAATAAAATTATACTTATCTACATCAATATCCCATATATGTTCTGTATAATAATTTACCATATATGTTATACTTCCGTGCATCTTTTGTCCCTATTTTTGCACATAACCTTTCTGCTACTTCTTTTTGTACCATTATATATATATATGATATTATATCCCTATTTTCTAAAAGTTTAAAAATGATTGGTGTTGTAATATAATATGGTATATTTGCAACAACCTTTATCTTTTTCTTTTCTATATCAATACCCTTCTTTTTCATTATATTAGATATTTCATTATATATATCTATTTTTAAAATATCTGATGATATAATTGTGAAATTATCATACATAAAAAATCTATCTTTAAGAGGGATTATTAATTCTTGATCTAGTTCTACAGATATTACCTCTGCTTCTTTTTCTAGAAGTTTAGCTGTAAGTGTCCCTATTCCTGGTCCTATTTCAAGTACTATATCATCTTTTGATATTTCTGCTTTTTCTATTATTTTATCTAAAATTTCTTCAGATGTTAAAAAATTTTGTCCAAACTTCTTTTTAAAGTTTAATCCATATTTTTTCATTATCATCTTAGTTTCTTCATATATATTCATACAACACAGTATATTACATACCATTCTTTTTTTCCATATTTTTTAATCTTTTTTTATCTTTTAGTAACATTAAAAATACTATTATTATCTTTTAATATATGATTATAATTAATATATAATAGGGGATAATAGGTTTAAAATGTTTAAAATCAAACACTTTTTCTAATATCCCCCTCTTTATTATTATCATTTTTTATATATTTCTTAAAACTATATACTATTTTAGTATTATAAGTGGTACATATATCTCATCATCAGTATATCCACCATGTTGTGATTTTAGTATATCATCATTATCATCTAATATTGCCTTATTTGTTTTAGCAATAGCAATATAATCTCCGAACCGCATTTCTAAAAATAGGATTTTCTATTCCATCTCCAAAAAGTTTATCTAATAATAATTCTTCCTTACTACAAAGATAAAAATCATCTTCAAATTCATTATTAAATACTTGTTTAAACTTTTCCTTATATTCTTCTTTTACAAACATATTTACTGCTCTTTGTTCTAATGAAGTTGTTCTTAATAGCATTTCTTTTATTTCTGGATAATCTTTTAAAAATATATTTTCAACATTCATATGTCCATGGTCTGCAATAACAAAAATTACTGTATTTGTTCCTTTTAAATTATTATATAATTTTTCTACCATATCATTTCTTTTTCTTATTAGATCTTTAACAATATTACTATCTGATCCTGTTTGATGCATTGATGAATCTGGTTCTACATCATATGCATAAATATATTTTTTTCCTTCTTTTTTACATATATTTTCAATTTTAGAAAACATATCTTCTATATCATTATATGGATCTTCACCAAAAGGCATAAGTTCATAAGCTTTAAAAATATTTTTCTCATTTATTTGTTCTACAATTGTTTTTTCTCTCATATTTTCTTTTCTGTATTTAACAGCATCTTGTAATATTTTTTCTTCTTTATCACCTTTTTCATATCCAAAAAATGTAGTTATAGTTTTATCTAACTTACTATAATACATATTCCAACCAAGCATTCCAGATTCTACTGGGTTTAATCCTGTCCTTATTGCTGTTGTAGCTGCAACAGTAGTTGCTGGAAATACTGTTGTTATCTCTTTATACCTATTTTTTATAAGAAAAGAATTTCCATCTAATACCCTATTTAAAATTCTTGAACCCATTCCGTCAAATAATATTAAAACTACATTATCTGGATTTTTTTCTCTCAAAATATCATCAACATAACTTAATGTATTATGCCTATTTTCTATTCCAAAATATTCTTGTATTGAACATGCTAAATTTGTTATACATTCATTATAATTATTTTTAATATCCATAAAATCCCCCTTATTTACTATATACATAAATAATACATTAATTTTATCATTTTTTAAACCTTATTTTTATCATACTATTAAAATTAGTCTCAAATGTTAAATATATATAACGATATTCCATTATATATTGTTTTTTAAAGTATTGTAAATTACAATTAATATTATAGGTTATTATATGTTTAATTTTAAGCGAGGTACAAATGAAGAGATATATTAAAAAAGTAAAAGTTATAGACAAAAATAGGAAATTATATAAGAGGATTATTTTTAGAAAGGAATTATATACATTTAAAAACACATATAATTTTAAAATACTTAAAACAACTATAGGTGATAATTGTAAAAATAAGGCAAAACTTAAAAAAATAAAAGATAAAAATATACAAAATAATATAAGAAATATATTGGATAATACAAATAGTTTTAAAGAAAGAGCTAAATTATTTTTTAATACCTTAGAAAAAGATTTTAAAGAATTATTTTCTCCTAAAAAAGATACTTTCCGGATATACTTCTGAATATTATGAAATACCTAAAAGATATAATGAAACTGTTATAAAAGTTTTGGCTCAGACTCCTAAAAAATTATTTGTATATTGGGACATTTCAGATAATGATATCTCTTTATATCTTAACAACTATGGAGAAGAGTTTTTTAACTCAACAAAACCAATATTAATAGTTGAAAATGTTAAAACTGGTAAAATATTTGAAATTGATATAGATCCATTTGCAAATTCTTGGTATATAGACATAGAAGATAATTCAAGCTTATATGTTATAAGATATGTAAGAAAAGTTTTAACAAATTTAATATGTAAAAATATTAATAATGATAATAATATACCTACATTATATTCTGGAAATATAATTCATTTTGCTACTTCAAATAATATAATATCTCCAAACCGGACATATTCTTAATAATAATAGAAAAGAAATATTATTTAAAAATGTTAGAACAAATGATGTATATTTTATACCTATGTCAGATATATTAAAAGGAAAAAATAATATATATCATAATATATTAGGAATACAAGAAGAGCTTCTTGAAAATGAACATATAACAAGTACTATGGGAGATTTTTAAATGAATAAATATTTTGATTTTAATATATTAACAAACCTTAAAGAAAAAGCTAAAGAAAAAATTAAACAAAATGAAAAAAATAATAACTATAATTATAATATAATGACTAATTATAACAAAGGGATAGAAAAAGGTTATGTTTCTTTTGTTCTACATACACATCTTCCATATATTTCACACCCTGAAGATGATCGGATATCTAGAAGAATCATGGCTTTTTGAGGCAATTTCTGAAACATATATCCCTCTTCTTTCTTCTTTTTTTAAATTAATTGAAGAAAATATTGATTTTAGAATAACACTGTCTCTTACTCCACCAATTTTAAGTATGCTTGATAATAATCTTTTAAAACAAAGATATATATCATATTTAAAAGAAAAAATTAAGCTTTGTACATTAGAAATAGATAGAACAAAAGATATTAAAGAAATAAATAAGCTTAGTATACATTATTATGAAAAATATACTAATGATCTTAATTTCTATCTTAATTTTGCAAAATCAGATCTAATATCATTATTTAAACTTTTGCAAGATTTAGGATATTTAGAAATAATTACATGTGGTGCTACACACCGGATATTTTCCAATAATCTATTCAAATGAAAAGGCTGTTGAAACACAAATAGCTGTAGGTGTATCTACATACAAGAAATATCTAGGAAGAAATCCTAAAGGAATATGGCTTCCAGAATGTGGATATATACCAGAATCTGATAAATATTTAAAAAAATATGGAATAGACTATATTATAACTGAAACACACCGGAATACTTTATGCAGATCCTACTCCTATTTATGGAACATTTGCACCAATTGTTTCGCCAAATGGTATTATAGCATTTGGTAGAGACTTAGAAAGTTCTAGACAAGTTTGGAGTAGTATTAATGGATATCCTGGAGATCCAAATTTTAGAGATTTTTATAAGGATATTGGTTATGATGCTCCATATGAATATATTAAACCATATATAGCTAAAAATGGTGTAAGAGTACATACTGGTATAAAATATCATAGTATAACTCGGAAAAACTTTTGATAAAAGAATATATAATATATCACTTGCAAGACAAATTTCTGAAATGCAAGCAGATCATTTTATGCATTCTAGAGAAAAACAAATTCTTAGTGTTGAAAATCATATGAATAACAAGCCTATTATCTTATGTCCCTATGATTCAGAATTATATGGACATTGGTGGTATGAAGGTCCACATTTTATTTATTCACTTTTTAAAAAAATATATTATGATACAACTATTTTTAAATGTATCACCCCTTCTGAATATATACATCATTTTCCTAATATGCAAATATCTACACCTTGTAGATCATCATGGGGAGCAAATCGGATATTCAGAAGTTTGGCTTAATAATACTAATGATTATGCACATAGACATCTACTTAAAATTTGTGATAAAATGGTCGAAATTTCTAATATGTATAAAGATTCAAAAGATCCTATTATAATTCGTACATTAAATCAAATGGCACGTGAACTTCTTCTTTTACAAAGTAGTGACTGGCTTTTTATAATAACAAATGGAACAATGGTCGAATATGCACATAAACGTATTAAAGAACATACAGGTAGGTTTAATGCATTATATGATATGGTTAAAAATAATAATATTCATAATCATTATCTTAAAAACTTAGAACTTAAAGATGATATCTTTCCTGATATATCTTTCAAAATATATTGTACTAATTAAATATATTGGCTCTATACTTTTAATAGGGGTATAGAATGATAAAAAAATAGAAAAAAAGCACAAGATTGAATTTTACATTCCATCTTGTGTTTTATTTATTCCCTATTCTTTATTTTTTTATTTATATTTATTCTTCATTCAATCCTAGTTTTTTTGTTAAAGATTTGATTATAAACATACATAGAATTGTTACTATAATTACTCCTAAAAGGTTCATTAAATATATATCCATATTTAAAAATACATTTTCTTTTGGTATTAATTTAGGCTCTTTTGCTACCCCATCTCTATCAACAAAGTTTAAAACTTGTTCTTTAAACTTATTATATCCATCATTAGTAATTTCTTTTGTTGATACAATTCTTACAGATGTATTAAAAACTCCATTTTTCTTTACAACTAAAGAATTATCTTCTAATACTTTTCTTGTTTCTTCTTCTAATTTTGATGTATCTGCTTCTTTACTTAATGTAATATCCATAACATATACATCCCTATATATATCTTTATCACTTACAACATATGTTATAATTATAATACTTACTATTATTAATATTAGTATTCCTAATTGTTTTAATATTTCTTTAATCATCATTTCCTCTTTTCCTTCTTAATTTTTCCCTATCTTTTTGTTAAACAAGAAATTATGTGTAAATAATAATATTATTCCTATAAATAATGTCATTCCAAGTGAAGATAATAATATATTTGTAGAAAAACTTAAAACTATTGATAATATAACAATTATATATGTTTTTGAAATTAATTCTACTAAATCATACATAGGATTAAATTCTTTTTTATCTCTAATACCTTTCACTGTTTTTAATAATACCAAATATTCTAATATGTATAATATAATTAAACCAATAATTGCTGGTATTGTTATTACAATATCTGTAAATCTTATAAACAATGTTACAACTAAAATATATGATATAAGGACAAGTGTTTGATATATTCCTTTTATACCCACAAAATATATATATGATAATGCCATAAATATTGCTATTACTAATATTATTATCACTATTATTGTTAAAACATTTTGTTTCATATCTGCTGGAACTGTTTCTGTTGTTCCTACTAAACTATATAATATTGGAGATTTTCCAAGCTCTAATGCTGTTTTAAGTCTTCTTACTTCTCTTAAAGCATCCTCTATTTTTTCTTCATCTTCTCCTTCTTTTAATTTATCACTATTAAGCATTTTAAGTTGTAATATTCCTGTATCATTAGGTTCTGCAAATGGTGCTTTTAAAACTTCCATATCAGAAATCTTTATAGAAATATCATGATTAACCTTAACTTTTTCTTTAGATCCTTCTTTTTCTCTTTCTTCTATATTATATTTTTTTGATATTTCTGAAAGTATTTTTTTACCATTTTCATCAAGTTTTATTTCTAAAAAAGCTCCATCATTTTGTGTTCTTAAGATATCTACACTTCTTATATTCTTTTCTGTTATATATTCTTTTCCGAGTATCAGGATCTTGTACTGAAAGTGTTCCTCTTGTTTGTAATATACTCTTTACTGCTTCTTTTTCTTTAGTTGAATTTGCTTTTTTCTTTGATGTACTTGAAAATATTCCGTCCTCTTTCAACTTCTTCTGGAACTTTTATTACAAGTCTTCCTGTTTTTTTATCTTCAGAAATTCTTGCATTTTCAAAACCTTCACTTCTCAGCTGTCTTATAATTATCTCTGTACTTTTATCCATTCCACGTCTATTCATTACCTTTTGGTCATTATCTGGAAATTGTCTTTTTTCTATCTTATATCCTTTTTCTTCTGGCTCTTTATCTACAGGATCTTTTTTTACATCAGTATCATTTTTCTTATTACCCTTTTCGTCAAATTCTTCTTTTCTTGGTAAATCAATATTACCTATATCTGTTTTTGATGGCACTTTTCTTATAATATTACCATCTTTATCTATATATGCTTCTGTTTCTAAAATTCTTGATGATGGAGCAATTTCATATTCATTATATGGTACTAATATATCTGAAAACTTATATCCTGAAATTGCTTTATCAAAATTTCCGGTTAAAATTATATACTATCCCCATTATACCTAAAACAAATAAACTTAGCATAATACATATTAATATTAGATTATATACTGTTTTTAATATTCCTTTTTTCATTTTGTCCTTCCCTTTAATTAATTTTTTATCTTGTAAGTGATCCGACTTGAATTTGTTTGTACATTAGATCTATTATTAACAACATTATTGTTATTATTTTGTCCTCCGTGTCGGTATCTGTGTTTGGTTATTTGTTGGAACTTGTGTAGAAGGTTGATTATTTCCTGGATTTACAGTAATATTTCCACTATTACCAACATTTGAACTTACTTGTCCATTAGTACCATTATTATTAGATGTACCATTTGGATTATTTGTTGTATTTCCAATCGGAACTTCATTTCCAGCAGGTCTTGATACACCACTAGATCCAGGATTTGTGCTACTTGATCTTCCTACTGTTGTTTGTATAAGTGTTTTTAATTCTGCAGGTCTTGAATTATTCATTATTGCATAATATTTAACATTTCCGATTATCTATTCTCTTATATATACTATCTGCAAGTGGTGATAATCTAAATTGATATGTAGGTTCATTATTATGCATTGCAAGTTCTGATGATAATATACCATATTTTCCAGTACTTGCTTTTATAACTATACCTCCGGTATCCTTCTTCATCTGGTATTGTAAGTACATTTTCCCCGTTTACTATCTTACTTTTATCTGTTGTAAACCCTATTTCATTTAATTCTTCTTCTGTTAATGTTTTTCCATCATATTTGTCTGGATTTTCTTTTTTCTTTTCTAAAAATTTCTTATCTTCATTTGTAAACATTATATATCCTGATGAATCTCTATCTACATATCTATATTTTTCATATCCTAATGCTTCTAAAACTGGTTCTACTATTCTTATAGACTTATCATTTTGTAATACATAAATACCCCATTTTCCTCCTTTTAAAACAGGTATAAACTTATCAAATAATAATTTTCCTTGATCTTCAGAGTCAAAATCATCAACAGACATTCCTATTTCATCTTGTTCTTCTGATATAAGAACTTTACCTTCATTATTAATAAGACCATATTTCTTATTTTTTGCAACTTTGTATATTCCTTTTTCTCCAAGATATATTTCAATTTTTTCATATCTATCAAGTTTAATAATTTGTTTTTTATCAATAATGTTTGTTATCCCTATATTATATATTTGTTCTTTTCCTATAGTCTCTTTTTTTGCTACATATATATTCTTATTATTTTGTGCGTATCTTAAATCATCATATTGAAGTGCTATTTCGTTTTTAAATGCTCCTGTATTTGTATCAAATCCATATATACCATACTTATTTTCTGCATTTAAAACAACTAAATAATTGTCAATAATTGCTCTCCTATTTTG
>ERZ772772.70-NODE-70-length-55082-cov-9.968434_pt1 | contig 55082 bp, 51 predicted proteins | sample MGYA00511484_ERZ772772 | MGnify/ENA primary metagenome ERZ772772 (study PRJEB29015, sample SAMEA2737913) | human oral metagenome | biome: human oral; feature: human-associated habitat; material: dental | place: China | collected 2088 ... | reverse complement strand
AGATCCGGGCATCCTCCGTTTCATTCATATGTGCCCGCATCGTCCTGTTGCCAATAAAGGACTTGTCTGCCCGGAACAGTTTCTCTGAGACGACACGGCTCTTGTAGAGCTCCAAGGCTTTCGAAGCGGTCATTCCAGCCGAGGTGATAATAACGAAGTATCCACAGAAGCTGATCTCCTTGTTGATCACATCCGTTTTCTCTCTGGCATACAGGAACTTCTCGTCCTTCTGGCCTTCGTGCCAGTAGATCAGGTCGAAATAGTGTTCCAGAGCCCGGTCAAAATGAACCGCCTGATTCTGATGTTTCCTGAAGTATTTAGCCAGCCTGGCGATCTTCCCCGTCAGTTCGCCCTTCTCAGACGCTTTCTTGCTGTCACTATAATAAATGTGGAAATATCTGTCCTTCTCATCTGACGGGAACAGCTTTTGATGAACCGTCATTCCGTAAACTTTATAGCCGCGGATGTTTTTCGAATAGTCATCCTCAAACCTGCCCTTGTTCGCGGTTACGATTTCATGGACCAGAGACTTCATTCCTTTCATCATGATGATGAAATCGAAGCCATTCTTGTCCATGTACCGAATGTTCTCTCTGCTAAAGTATCCCCGGTCGAGAATGAATCCGACCTCATGATAGCCATAGCCTTTAGCCTTCTCCAGCATGATCTGCAGTTGCGATACATCCGTGATGCTGCCTGGATACTCTTCATAAAAGAGAGGTACCGTATTGGTGTTGTTATAAGCAACGGAATAGTTGAACACCGGCTTTCCGTTGTCCTGTTTCGGATGGCCGAATTCTACGCATTCCAGGTTGCCTGCCTGGCAGTTCTTATTCGTGGAATCATAAGAAATATAGATCTTCTCGCGATGATCCAGTTTCTCATTCCATGTATTCTGGAAAACGATGATCTGGTCAGGCGTGATTCCCTTCAGGAAATCGCAGACCTTGGAATCACTGTAAACATGCATCCCTTCGGTAAAGAGCGGGTGATTGAATGCGTATTCCGGATAGTACTGGGCGACATTTCCTTCCGTCACAAGTGTATAAGCTGCAAGGTCCAGGAACAGACCGCTGTCTTTGCCAATCAGTGCGTCGATTGTCTGATCAAGTTTGTATTCCTGCGGGATCTTACGGACAACAACGAATGTTCCGATCCTGAGACATCCGCTTCTTTCCGGCGGCTTATCTTCTTCCGGGAGAGAATCTGGAAAGAATCGAAGGAAGTTAGCGTTCGGATACATCATGGTATTATCACCAGGATCAACCTTCCCTATAGAAGTATCCTTTCCCTGGCTATACTTCTTCTCTGAGATGTAGGTGTACGACCATATGTATAGTAAACATAAGTCGTTCCCTTGATCGTTTTCTTCGTGATTCCAGTCTCAATCTCAGGAATTTTTACCGTGTATTTCTGGTACATTTCCACCTCCCATAGAGAGTTAATTAACTCTCTATGATTCTACCACTTTGAGGTCGGAATGCAACGGAAAAGCATGTATTTTCAACAAAAACTCGTTATCGACTGCATTTTTAATTTGGTCGAGAGTTAATTATCGGGAAATCCACAAGTATGTCTCGGATGCTTTCAAAGATGCAACTGCAAGCTTTATTAATAGTTATTCCCAAAAAGGATATCCCTGGGATAATGCATGCATCGAATCGTTCCATGCACTCATTAAAAGAGAATGGATCAATCGATTTGCGATACTTGATTATCAACATGCTTATCGTCTTGTATTTGAGTATATTGAAACTTTCTATAATACAGTGAGGATCCATAGTCATTGTGATTACTGCTCACCGGATCAGTATGAGGCGCAATACCTGGAGAAACTGGAGGAGTCTCTCAAGCTCGTAAGCTGAGAGATAATCCGGTGTGTAAGTCACTGATACAGAGCATCTGAAACTGTTAATGCTGTTTAGCGGGAATTATTGTACTCATACACCAACCGGAATGACAGTCTGATCTGTGACTGTCATGAAGGGCGGTAGGATAAACAGCGGAGTATCAACGAAAAAGGTTATTTTTAGCTTGTACTTTTTCTTGACATAGGACCATTTGAAGATTTCCCATACTGATCTGAAAGAACAGCTTGCCGCAGTCAATGAGAAATTGCAGCCGATGAAAGATATTCGCTACTGGGTCGGTAAGGTTCTATTGCCGGAACAGACGGTTGAGAAACAGCTTGAGCCGAAGCACTCCCCGACTGAAAAAATCAAGTATGAACGGGAACAGACTAAACAGAAACAGGTGCAGAAAGCACCGAAACAGAAACAACAGGATATGGAACTTTAACAGGCACTTGCCGTTTTTATTTGGAAAATAGCAGGTACTTTTTGCGTTTCTATGGGAAAGGAAAATGCACTCGGAATAAAACCAAGTGCATTTTCTTATTTCCCGAACAGATCGCTATGTGTGCCGGTTCTGGAAAGAGTCAGCACGAGCAGATCATTTTCAATCCAATAGACCAGTAACCAATCCGGCTGAATGTGACACTCACGATGTCCCACCCAATTCCCGGTTAGAGCATGGTCTTTGTTCTTGTCTGGAAGCTGTTCGCCGCTTGCCAGCTTACGGATGATGTCATCGAGAAGGTCAATATCCAGATGGCGTTTCATCGCCAGCTTGTAGTCTTTCTTGAACTGATTTGTCCAAACGATGTCTAAATTCTTGCTCATTCCTTTAACGCCCTCAATGCTTCTTCTACATCAGAGTAGCGTTTTACAGACGGATCACGGGCAATGCGTTCTGCTTCCAGCATTGCAGCCATCGTCTCCTTGTTCGGTTGTTCCATGCGAACATCAAAAGGAAAACCGCCTACACGGAGCGACTGACGAAGAAACACATTGATTGCGGTTGTCAGGTTCATGCCCAACTCACCGTAAAGCGTTTCGCACTGCTTTTTAATGTCGCTGTCCATACGGACGCTGAAATTCGTAGTGGTAGCCATATCGTCAACTCCTTTCATTGCTAATGCACTTGTATTATACGCACTTTGCATTGCAATATCAATATATCAGACGGAAGCTTCTCCTTGATGTTTTCCTCACGGGAATCATCGAAGACCACGGAAGCCTTCTCTAAGAACTCCTTCTTCCAGTTCCTGAGAAGATTCGGCTGGATGCCGTTCTCAGTGGCGATGACATTCAGTTCTTTCTCACCCTTCAGGACTTCGAGAATGAGGTCGGACTTGAACTTTGCTGAAAAGTTTCTTCTTGTACGGGACATAAATGAATCCTCCATGTGTGGTATGTTTCAAGCATATCAGATTCATTAAAAACCGTCTTAAGAAGTGTCTTAATTTACGGAACCATTATAGCTTCATTCCGGGCCTTCCATATAACAAAGGATGAGACAGACCTTTCAGTCCATCTCATCCTCGCCGTGAAGAAGCTCTGCTCCTCTTCCCTTTGACAGAACGAAAGATTTTCAAGTCTATCCGGGAAGCAGGGCCTGAGCTCTTCCTTCACCGTTTAGCATTGAGGGATTCTATTGCCTTGCGGCACCTTGATCCCAGCTTCCATCCACCTTCAGGAGATAACCATCCGGTGATCTCTGACTCTTCAGCATCCTTCCCTGGCTTCCGTCAGAAACCGTATGGAAGTAATACCACTTGCTGCTGATCAGCTGCCATCCGATGCGCATGGCGCCTCTTGTGCCGTCGGAGACGGGATTCAGATAGTACCATTCTCCCTTTCCGTCTTGCACCCAGCCATCGCGCATGGAGCCGGAGCCGTCCATAAAATACCAGCTTCCGTCGACATTCGCCCAGCCTGTCATCATCTCTCCCTTCTCGTTGAAGAGATACCAGTTTCCTGAGAGATATGCCCATGCGGACGTTGCCGTTGCTCCGTCGACATCCAGCTTCCACACCGTTCCTTCCTGCTTCCAGCTGCCATGATCATGGATTCTTCCGTTGGTCTGGATATAGGAATACGGATTGACAGAGCTATTCCCGAAATCAAGGCTTCTGCGGCCGCGGAAAGAAGATCCTGAGCTGCCTCCGCCGGAATTTCGAGACTGGCCCTGATTGTCCGGGTTCAGATCGGAGGGCGTTGCCGTTCCGGTGTTGCTGTTGTTGGCATTGCCGTTGTTGATGTTGCCGTTATTGGCGTTGCCGTTGTTGATGTTGCCGTTATTGGCATTGCCGTTATTGGCATTGCCGTTATTGGCGTTGCCGTTGTTGATGTTGCCGTTGTTGGCGTTGCCGTTGTTAGCGTTGCCGTTATTGGCGTTGCCGTTATTGGCATTGCCGTTATTGGCGTTGCCGTTATTGGCATTGCCGTTGTTGATGTTGCCGTTATTGGCATTGCCGTTATTGGCGTTGCCGTTATTGGCGTTGCCGTTATTGGCGTTGCCATTATTGGCATTGCCGTTGTCCGCCGATCCTTCCGTTACCTGCAGGGTAAAGCTTGCGGTGTAGATCAAGCCTCCGGAATCCTTCGCTGCGATCCGGAGAGGAATGCTCGATCCTACAGCGTCCTCCACACGCACTCCCTCCTTCAGCTTCAGCACGCCGTCAGAGTTGGCCTCAAAGCGTGAATCACTCACGGTGTAGCTGTGTGTATCGCCTACATCGGGATCTGTCGTCGTAAGCTGCCCTACGATTTCTCCCGCCTTGCCTGCCGCGACAGTATTGTTGGAAAGCGTGACCTTTTTCGGAGGCTGGTTCTTGGGCCTTGCCACCTCTATGGTAAAAGCTTTTGTCAAAGAAGCGCCGAGCGCATCGGTTGACGTTACATGGAGGGTTATCGTAGACACAGATCCAAAGGGAATATAGTTGTCTCCTTTCAAACGAAGCAGATTATCATATATTATCTCAAAGCGATCATCGTCGACCGTATAGGTATGCACATCTCCGGCGTCCGGGTCTGTCGTGCTCAGGAGCCCCACTTCTGCCAGATATTGATTGCTGTAGATGAAGAGAGGGTTGAGCGTGATGTCCGTCGGCGCTTGATTTGCATAGTCTACCGGCAGGGTAGGAGGACTGATGGCATCCTCCGCATTTCCGGCTTTATCCGTATACTGCACCTGCACGGTAAGCCTTTTTCCGGAATCGGATGCCGTCGGGACATAGCTGGACTGTGTCGCACCGCTGATGGCCGTTCCATCGGCATACCACTGATAGGAAGAGATTGCTGAGGCCGGGACCAGTACGACATTATGGACATGAAGATCTCCATAATCGCCATCGTATACCTTGGCGTTCAGCGTCTTCCCGGCATGGGCGATGCCGCGGATGTAGACAGCAGCTTTGAAAATGTTGTCTTGAATCGTATTGCTTTCTCCGGTGCTGTCAATGATATTGGCACCGTAGATGGTATTGCCGCTGACCGTCACATTGCTCGTCGCGTGAACCCCGGAGTTGCGAAGCCGGATCCCCCAATGTGTATCATTTTCCGTACTCTGATCATGATAGACCTTATTGCCGATGATCTTACCGCCCTGCAGACCTACCAGATTGATTCCGGTCCGGTTATCACGGACGATATTATCGGCAAAGGTGATATTCGCCGCGACACTGTTTGAATAGTGATTGCCAACCACAAAGCCGGTACTGCTTCCGGAGAATTCACAGTTTCGTATTTCCACATCCTTGACGACCGGAAGGTCCCCCTCGGGTTCGATGTCAATTCCTGATTTCGGGGGCGTACCGTCGGAGTGGTTGAACTTCGAGTTCAGAATTTTGACATTCTGACCGCCGACAATCGACATTCCCTGACGGCGGTTATGGTCGCAGACAACATTGTAGATGGTGATATTTTTGCTGTCCTCTCCCAGAAACAGGCCGTCTCCCCAGAATTCACCGGCATGCAGATTCTCAATGACCACATTGCTGGCATCGGTGATGCGAACGCCATATCCGGTCTCTCCGATACTCGAGGTATGATGATCGCGATCACCGATCAGTGTGCCGCCGATGATATGGACATTATCGACATGCGTGATACTGAACATCTGATAGGACCTCTCCCCGTTCGGAATCGCCTCAAGTACGGCGTTGTCATTGATGCGAACGATGATGTTGCTTTTCAGCACAAGCCCCGCTTTCTCATAGCTCTTTCCCGTCTGGTACAGAGTGTTGATCCGGTAGTTGCCCGCCGGAATGTCTACGATCCCGCCGCCCGCCGCAGAAACGGCATCGATGGCCTTTTGTATCGCGGCAGTATCATCACTCACGCCGTCTCCCACCGCGCCATAGGCCGGGTCCCGAACATTTGCCACGAAGCTGGTCACAGGGTCAGGTACATAGACACCTATGGACGCTGATACCCTCTGTGAAAGAATACAGAGGAAGCAGAGCAGCATCGGCATAAAGTACAGAGGCCATTTCTTTTTTGAATTCATTCCTTTTCATCCCCTTCGTTGGATATTGATAAATGTATGACAATACCTGGGCCAAACAGCTTCCTGCACGAGTGTGGAGGATCGCTGTGTGACCCGCGCTCCTCTTAGTTCCCGAATCCCTTTTCGTAATCCCGCGGAAGCTTCTCGCTGCCGCTGTCTCTAAGTGGGTGCTTTGCTGTTTTGCTCGTCTTGAAGGACAGGGCATGTGCACTGTACGATATGCACCGGCTGCCAGACAGAGGCAGAGATCCTCTGACGGTCAATGTCCGGGTAGATTCTGAAACCTTCTGTGATATTCCATGCCGTCTGCGGAGCGATTCCTCCGCGCTCCCTGGAATGGAGAGAGATACGGAAAGCCTTGATCGGCTGCGCGGCAGAGAAAATCAGCTTATATTACAGCGGATGGCCTCGGCAGCGAATGATTTGGACAGCCTTCTGCCCCTCCCTTGCCGGTACATTCGGAAGAAGACTGAGCGGCATAATCGGAAGAAATTCCTCTGGCATAATCGAAAGAAGCTTCTCCGGCATAATCGGGAGAAGCCCTGCACCTTTCCATCCCTCAGCGGCTATGGTCCCGGCAGTTGTGAGCGCCGCGCTCATGGTTTCCGTACGCATGACTTCAGCAGCCATGGCTTTTGCGCTCATGGGCTCAGCGGCCATGGTCCCGGCAGTCGCGAACGCAGCGCTTACGGCTTCTGTGCTCACGGGCTCCGCGCTCATGGCCTCGGCAGCTGCGGGTGCAGCGGTCGTGGGTTCGGCGCTTACGGCTTCTGTGCTCACGGGCTCCGCGCTCATGGCCTCGGCAGCTGCGAGTGTAGCGGTCATGGGTTCGGCGTTTATAGCTTCCGCGCTCATGGACTCGGCAGCTGCGAGTGCAGCGGTCGTGGGTTCGGCGCTTATGGCCTCCGCGCTCACGGGCTCAACGGCCATGGGCTTAGCAGACGTGGCTTCCGCGCTCATGGCCTCGGCAGTCGTTTGCCCCGCTTTTTCTCTTCCCTCTCCCTCGATCCGGCCCGGACTTACCAGGAAGGCGGGATACTGTCTTTGCGCTTCCGCATCCGTATGTCCGGCTCCCTTGAGCAGGATCAGACTTACTGTGAAGGCGAAATTCTGCCTTTGCAGCCCTGCATCCGTATGCCCGGCTTCCTTCGTGAGAGAAGGGCTTCCGCTAAGCCCCGTATCCCGTGCTGGATGAAGCCTCTCTGTATCAGCAGCATCCATCGAAGATCTCATTGCTTTCCTCCTTTCTTCTGTTTCCTTCAGAAACTATTTTCAGCATCAGTTTACCCTACTGTGCAGGTAAATACAAATACTATCGCAGGATAGAATACTGTAAATCTTTACTATTTTTTCACTTATGCATTACTCGAAGAGAAAATCATTACAAAAAATCAGCTAGAAATTACATCTGTCCGCAGCGATAAGGGCAGGGCCGAAGGGAGAACGATCGAAGCCCTGTGGTGAGGGATGAGCTTGCCGGCACTGACTTTCGAGAGTCTTTTTGGAGGATCCTGGCGGCATTGCCCAGGCGCATAAGCGCATATTTGCAGTTTCCGGCAAATAGAAGCAGCGAGGATTCTCCCGGAGCTGTCCGTCGAATGCATGCGCTCGTTTTTTACCGGAAAAGCGGGAGCAAGGATGGAGCGCCCTGCCTCACTGAGCGCTCAGGGAGAGCGGTCCGTTTTGAGAAAATGCAGCATCCAGCACAGCGCGAGCAGATCCGCACTGCCGCCGGGGGAGAGATTTTTCTGGATGAATTCCCGGTCCAGTTCTTCGATCTGTTCTCTGGGGGGACAGGGGGAGTGCTCCAGCAGCTCTCCGGCCCGGCGGGATGCTTCCTTCTGAGTCGGAAGATCGCTTCTTGCGATGAGATTGGTATCCGTCGTATGAGACAGGATGGCGAGAAGGACCGCTGCACCTGCTTCATCCGTACTCCTGCCCTCGGATATGAGTTTTTCCAATAGCGGAAGACCATAGGCGGATACCGCAGGGAGACCTTCCTCCATCTGCCCGCGGACTCCTGTGATGCCATATTCCAGATAGAGCCTTTGCCCGGCGGTCTTTGCGGTATCGACCGTCAGATTCCTATAGTCCTCGGCCACAATTCCTTTTGTCATCCTGGCGCAGATGGAAAGGATGGTTTCGCTTTCATCCCAGCGATCCGCCGGAAGACTTGCGGCAGCGGCGCAGAGGATTCCCATCGAGAAGATCGCTCCCTTATGGGTATTGACGCCGCCTGTGGCGCGGAGCATCTGGTTTTCCGCAAGCTTTCCGGGCAGGCGAAGAGAGCGGAAGAGCTCCGGAAGATCCTCCCTTTTTTCTCTTTCCGCTTTTTCCGCCGCCTGAATGCCGAAGGCAGCGCATTTTTTAAAATACGGCCAGAGGGCGGCGGCACTGTTTAAAAAGGAATAGAAATCCATATCCCTGTGGCTGCCGTTATTCGCCCTGTCCACGAGGCCGGGCTTTGGCGTTATGGCGACCTCATAGAGGAGAGATCTTGTGGCAAGCTCTGCGATCCTTATGGCCGTGCGTTCCCGTACGGCGCTTTTCAGGATCTCGTCGGTCCTTGCGACGAGCTCGCTCAGAGGATGGATTCTTCTGGAAGCGCATTCCTTTGCGGGCCTTTTGCATAGAAGACATTGCCTTCCGGAAAGCCCCAGCTCCTCTCGCTCCATCTTGCGAAAGCCGGAGGCGGAGTCTCCCGCAGGCAGGAGGACGTCCATGTCATAGAGCCGTCCCAGGGGATCGGCATCCTCCAGTTCGCAGGCTGATCTTTTGATGGTGACAGGTGAAGCATCGATCACGAGGAAGGCTTCGTTCCCCGCCGCTTCATCCCATATCTCCCGGTACAGGATCTCGGCCTTCACCCTCTGGAGCTGGAGGGCAAGATCCTCCAGTCCATATAGAAAGCCCTGCCGGATCAGAGGGGAGTTTTTCACGGGCCCCGCAATATTCATCGTAAAGCAGAGCAGGGGCTTTTTATACTGAAGAAGCAGTTCCTTTTGACGCAGCACCCGTTTTTCTCTGGCATACAGGACTTCAGGCAGTGAAACTTCGTGGTATTTCTTCTGCATTTTTTCCTCCGGCTTAAGCGAATGCCTTTCATTCTCCGGAAAAGCTGTGAGCCGCGGTCCCTTGCTTACTCCAGGTAGCCTCCGAGCTCAAGCTTCCGCCCCGTCTTCTTCCGGTAGAGGATCAGGATGCCCGTGAAATTCGCAAAGACATAGAGCATAGTGATGGTGATCGCGGAGAAGGGGGAGCGGCCGAGGAGCAGGACCGCCGGGACATAGAGGAGGATGAGAGCGCCGGTGCAGAAGAGGAGACGCCCCATGCTCCGGAAGCAGTCCTTGGCGTAGCGGTCCACACCGACCAGAAGGATGTAATAGGATATCATGCTTATGAGCAGGAAGAGGAGCCTCGGGAACTGCGCCATTCCCTCCCGCGAAAAGAATTCCAGGGCGATGGTCACGGAATTGATGGAGCAGATCAGGAAGACATGGAGGGAGAGAAAGCCGAGTCCGCTCGTCCTTTTATGATGCTCCAGGATATTGTCGAAGTAGAAACCGTACTGCAAAAACATGCCGACCACGGTCAGAAAGGCGAAGAGATTCAGGAGGATATTTGAGCCGCCGTGGAAGAATTCCGAGATGCCGATGATCATTTCTCCGAAGGTCAGGATCACGAGCAGGAGCACCCGCTCCGAAAGATGCGGGAAATCGACGGTGCGCTTTTTGTAATAGCGGTACTCAAAGGCCCTTGCTGTATAGCCAAAGAGAAGTGCGGCAGGGGCCAGGACGGGGCCGAGGAATGCCTGGACCGGGATCGAGAGGAGAATGATTCCCGCCTCGGCGGTTTCGATAAAAACGTTATTGCCCAGAATTTTCCGGTCCAGCTCATCCAGCTGAGGCCCTCTCTTTCTCTTGTCCCAGTTTCGGTAGGCGAGATTCAGAAGAATTAAAGCCCAGGCGATGCAATAGGGGAGATAGTGCTTCTGCCAGTCCAGCTTGGCGCCAAAGGACATATAGTACAGGAAAAACATGCTGGCCAGGATCATGAGATAATCCCGGAGAGACTTTCTCCCGTAGCGATTGAAATACATGGTTGCAAAGTACCAGACCTGCAATGCGACAAGCATCAGAAAGAAGAAGGAAAAAAGAGTGGGAAGAGGCGGAAATTCAGTCTTAAAGTCGTGAAAGAGAGCGTTGATCGTCCGAAGGGTGAAGACGAAAATGAGATCGAAAAAAAGCTCGATGTATTCCACCTTCTTTTCGCCCTTTCCGCCGGGCAGGTCCTGAGTTTCGTTTTCCTTCTGCTTTTCCATATTTTCCCCTTTGCCGCCGCATCCTGGAGACGCGCTTTGATACCGGAATGATGCAATGGCTTCAGTATAACGAAAGTGCGGGCGATAAGCCAGCACTTTTCCTGTCTGGACGGATCTCCGCCTGCAGCGCTCTTTCCTATTTTGAAAGCTTTGAAAGCCGTCTGCTTTCTTCTTCGCTCAATGGAAGTGGACTGGAAATTTTGTCCGATATGGGATACAATCTTGCACGAGTATCCGGATATTTGACGGGATAAAGGGATAGAGCCGCAGCGCTGCCGCATTTTCTTGTTTATGCTTGGCATGGTCCGGCGCATAAGCGATGGAAAAGGTGAGAGGCCAAACGCTGAAGAGGCGGACAGACAATCTGCGGGAGGGGAATTTATATGACCTTGAGCAGAGCGGAATATGAAAGCTGGGAAGGGGGAAGAGGATATGGGACAGATCAAGGTGACGGAAGCGCCGATCAGAGGCCTCTATATCATAGAGCCCGCGGTGCACGGTGACAGCCGCGGCTATTTTATGGAGACCTATAATCAGAGGGATATGGAGGAGGCCGGGCTCAATATGTGCTTTGTGCAGGACAATCAGAGTATGTCCGTGCGTGGCGTGCTGCGTGGCCTGCATTTTCAGAAGCAGTATCCGCAGGGGAAGCTGGTCCGCGTGATCCGCGGCAGGGTCTATGATGTCGCGGTGGATCTCCGGGAGGGGAGTGAGAGCTATGGGGAGCACTTCGGCGTGGAGCTCACAGCGGAGAATCACCGGCAGTTCTACATCTCCGAGGGCTTTGCGCACGGCTTCCTGGTGCTTTCCGAGGAGGCGGAGTTTTGCTATAAGGTGACGGACTTTTACCGCCCGGGGGATGAGGGCGGGATCGCCTGGAACGATCCGGAGCTTCGCATCGATTGGCCGGAGCTTACGGGAACGTATCCCGGCTCCGCGGATGCATCCTCCTATTGCCTTAAGGACGGGACAAAACTGATCCTTTCGGAGAAGGACCAGAAATGGCTTGGCCTTCGGGAGAGCTTTCACTTCACCGGGAAGGCCTGAGGGAGCAGGAGAGAGGAGGGCAGGGATGAGAATCAATAAATGCCTCTCGGAGCTCGGGCTTTGCTCGAGGAGAGAGGCGGACCGCTGGATCGCAGAGGGGAGAGTCCGCCTGAACGGGGAGACCGCAGAAATGGGACAGCAGGTCGAGGAAAAGGACCGCCTTGAGCTGGACGGAAAACTGGTGAAGAAGGCGGGAAAGGCCGTCCAGGCGCAGGCTCCGCGAAGAGTCCTTCTCGCCTGCTATAAGCCTCGGGGAGTCGTGTGCAGCTGCTCCGACAAGGACAGAGCGAAGAATATCGTGGAGCTTGTGAACTATCCGGAGCGGGTCTATCCGATCGGACGGCTGGACAAGGATTCGGAGGGACTCATCCTCCTCACCAATCAGGGCGAGCTTGTGAACCGTATCAATCGGGGAGGACGGAATGAGAAGGAATACGTCGTCACCGTGGACAAACCCCTTACGAGGGAGGCGCTGGACCGCTTTGCGGACGGCGTGGAGCTTTCGGAGCTCAATCAAAAGACGCGCCCCTGTGAGGTCTGGCAGGACCTCCGCCTCCCGCCGGGAAGAAGGCAGAGGCAGTTTCATATTGTATTAAGCCAGGGACTGAACCGGCAGATCCGGAGGATGTGCGAAGCGCTTGGCTATGAGGTGAAACGCTTAAAGAGGGTCCGGATCCTCTCCTTAAGACTGGAGGGACTCAGACCCGGTGAGTTTCGGGAGATCGGGCTTTCAGAGCTCGGACTTTCGGAGGAGCTTTGGCCGGAGTGATGCCAGAGGAAAGGGTGCGGAAGCTTTGATGCAGATCGAACGAATGAAGGAACTAATCGGGATTTTGAACCGGGCGTCAAAGGCCTATTATCAGGACGGAGACGAGATCATGTCGAATCTCGAGTACGATAAGCTCTACGATGAGCTCCAGGGGCTGGAGAGGGAGACGGGGATTGTGCTCTCCGCTTCTCCCACAGAGCGGGTGGGCTACGAGCTTCTCTCGGAGCTTCCGAAGGTGCGGCATTTATCCCCCATGCTCTCTCTCGATAAGACAAAGTCCCCGGAGGCACTCGCGGAATGGCTCGGGGACAGGGAGGGGCTTCTCTCCTGGAAGCTGGACGGTCTCACTATCGTTCTGAACTACGAGGGGGGAGAGCTGATCCGGGGAGTCACCCGGGGAAACGGAGAGATCGGGGAGCTCGTCACGCAAAATGTCAGAGTTTTTGACAATGTGCCGACCCGCATCCCCTTTTCGGGGAGCCTCGTGCTCCGCGGGGAGGCGCTCATCCGCTACTCGGACTTTGAGAGGATCAATGACGGCATCCTGGACGCGGAGGCCCGCTATAAGAATCCGAGGAATCTCTGCGCGGGCTCTGTCCGCCAGCTGGACCCCGGGATTACGAAGGAGCGGCATGTGAAGCTGCTCGCATTCTCTTTGGTCTCCGCAAAAGAGGGGGACGGGAGTCCCGTGGATTTTCAGAACAGCAGGAGGAGGCAGTTTGAATTCCTCCGGGAGCAGGGCTTCTCCGTCGTGGAGTACAGGCTGGTTCGGGGAGGAGAGGTTTTGGCCGCCGTGAAGGATTTTTCGGAAAGGGTGAAGGACAATGACTTCCCCTCCGACGGCCTGGTTCTTCTCTTAGATGACATCGCCTATGGGGAATCGCTCGGCAGGACGGCGAAGTTTCCGAGGAATGCGCTTGCCTTTAAGTGGAGGGATGAGGAGGCGGAGACCGTGCTCCGGGAGGTGGAGTGGTCTCCCTCCAGGACCGGACTCATCAATCCGGTCGCGATCTTCGATCCGGTGGAGCTCGAGGGGACGACAGTCTCCCGGGCGAGCCTCCACAATCTCTCCTTCTGCGAGGAGCTTTCCCTCGGACTGGGGGACCGCGTCTCTGTCTATAAGGCGAATATGATTATCCCTCAGCTTTCGGAGAATTTCACGAAATCCGGAACGCTCTCCCCGCCCTCCCGCTGTCCTGCCTGCGGGGAGGAGACGGAGATCAGAAAGGATAAGGATGCGAAGTTTCTGTACTGCAAAAATCCGGACTGTCCGGCGAAGAGGATCAAGAAGTTTTCCCTCTTTGTGAGCCGGGATGCTTTGAATATCGAGGGACTCTCCGAGATGACGCTCGAGAAATTCATCGGGCACGGCTTTATTAAAAGCTACCGGGACCTCTACCATCTTGAACGGCACCGGGAGGAAATTCTCTCGATGGAGGGCTTTGGCGAGAGGTCCTATGAGAGACTGATGGAGGCGGTGGAGAAATCCAGAGATACGCTCCTCTATCATCTGATCTACGGACTCGGGATCGACGGTATCGGACTCGCCAACGCGCGTCTGCTCTGCCGGCATTTTCACCAGGAGCTCAGTCTTATCCGGGGAGCGGAAAAGGAGGAGCTCCTAGAGGTGGATGGCATCGGGGAGGTGCTTGCGGAGAAGCTCTATGCCTATTTCCACTCGGAGAAGCAGCTTTCAGAGCTCCATGAGCTTCTCCCGGAGCTTCGGATCGGAAGGGAAGAGGAGAGAGAGGAAGAGGGGGGAGCGCTCCGCGGAAAGACCATCGTCATCACGGGGAATCTCACACATTTTGAAAATCGGAAGGAACTCGAGGAGGAGATCCTCCGGGCGGGGGGGAAGTGCTCGGGCTCCGTCTCAAAGAAGACCTCCTATCTGGTGAATAACGATAGCTCTTCTCAATCCGGAAAGAATAAAAAGGCCAAGGAGCTCGGCATCCCGATCGTCACGGAGGAGGAGTTCCTGAAGATACTGGGAGAGAGCCGGGAGAGTGCGCAGGGAGACTGAGAGCACCGCGGTAGGACTAAAAAACCGCTCAGTACCGCTTAAGACCGCCATAGACTGCTCCATAGACCGCCATAGAAGCTTCGAAGCGGATTTTTGGGATCGGAAAGGAAAGACAAAGGTGAATTCATACGACGTATATTTTCCGCATCTTGGCATCGGCATCCGCCATCTCGTGAATTCGATTTCGCCCTTCGGCTTTCGAATCGCCTTTTACGGGATCATCATCGCCATCGGGATGCTGATCGGCATACTGGTCGCCTCCCGGGATTATCAGAACAGGGGAGGGAAGGCGGACGATATTCAGGATTTCGCGCTTTACACCATCGTGCTTGCGATCCTCGGCGCGAGGGCCTACTATGTGATCTTTGAGTGGGGCTATTATTCGAAGCATCCCGCGGAGATTCTCATGACCCGCCACGGGGGACTTGCGATCTACGGCGGCGTTCTGACCTCGATCCTCTGCTGCTTTCTCTTTACGAGGTGGCGGAAGCTCCGTTTCCTGAATATGGCGGACAGCGGCGTCATCGGCCTGATCCTCGGACAGGCGATCGGACGCTGGGGGAATTTCTTCAACGCGGAGGCCTTCGGGGGTTATACGGATTCGTTCTTTGCGATGCGCCTCCGGGAGGATATCGTAAATCAGAATATGCTGACCCGCTCCGTGCTGGATCGGGAGATCCTCGTGGACGGCGTCCGCTATATTCAGGTCCATCCGACCTTTCTCTATGAGAGCGCCTGGAATTTCGCCGTCTTCCTCTTTCTTCTTCTCTGGAGCCGCTCCGGAAAGAAGCTCTTTGAGGGGCAGATCTTCTTCCTCTATCTCGGCCTCTATGGCTTTGGCAGATTTTTCATCGAGGGTCTGAGGACGGACTCCCTTCTCCTCTGGGGGACAAAGCTTGCCGTGTCTCAGCTTCTCTCCGCTTTTCTCGTGCTTCTTTCTCTCGCGGCGCATATCCTTATGCTCCGAAGGAGGAAGGAAAGGGAAGGGAAACTGGAGGGGAATTCCTGACAGCCTCTCCTCCGCGCTTTTAGGGATGCGAATTTGCGCTTTTTCCTTCATACGTGCAGGAGCGCCGCGATTTGATCCGCCATAAGAATGACTATAGGATGCGGATTTGCGCTTTCCTCTCATACGTGCTATAGTACTGCAAATGTCGGCCTGAGGGAAAGGAGAGACAGGCCGCATAGCGCCGGGACCGGAGACGGTTGACGAGGCTGGCAGTGATCGAAGGATTCGGCGGATGCTGCCACGGAGTAGTGAATCGAAAGAGGGAATGGAAAAAGCGGAATCAAAACCGTAACAGAGCTTCTCTCACTCACCAGGTCATGGAAAGAGAGCGGGGACGGTCTCCTCGCCCTTGTCTTTTTAAGATAAGAGGCGGAGGACTTCCCTTTATTTTGGGACGCTTTCGGAGAGCTGTCTCCCGCTCAGGGATGATTTTGGATCTGTGAGAGGAGCTTTTTATGTGCGGAATTGTGGGATATGTCGGGAGAAAGCAGGCGGGTCCGCTCCTTTTGGACGGGCTTTCCAGACTGGAATACCGGGGCTATGACTCGGCTGGGATCGCGGTTTTTCGGGAGGACGGCGGGATTTCGATCAGCAAGGCGGTGGGGAAGCTTTCGAATCTGATCAAAAAGACGGAGGGAGGGGCGCTTCTTCCGGGGAGATGCGGTATCGGACACACGCGCTGGGCGACGCACGGCGCCCCCTCGGAGCAGAATGCGCATCCGCATGTCTCCATGCATGGGGGAGTGACGCTCGTCCACAACGGCATCATTGAAAATGACCGGGAGCTCCGCGAGGAGCTCCTCGGAGAGGGCTTCCGCTTTTACTCTGAGACGGATACGGAGGTCGCGGCAAACTATATCGAATATTGCTTTGATAGAGCGGAGGGAGACCCGAAGCAGGCGATCCGGCGTTTCATGGAGCGGGCGAGAGGATCCTATGCCCTGGCGATCCTCTTTCAGGGGAGGACGGATGAGATCTGGGCCGTCCGGAAGGACAGTCCCATGATCATCGGGCGCGGAGAGGATGGCTGCTGTCTCGCCTCCGATGTTCAGGCGATTTTGAAGTACAGCGATTCGGCCTGCTATATCGGAAACCGGGAGATCGCGCGTCTCACCGAGAGAGGCATCAGCTTCTTCGATGAAAAGGGAAGAGCGATAGAGAAGGAGATGGGCCGGATCGAGATGGACGGCCGGGCGGCGGAGAAGGGCATCTATCCGCATTTTATGCTGAAGGAGATTCATGAGCAGCCCGCTGCGGTGGAGGAGACCCTTCGCTCTATGCTGCGGGATGGCAGGATCTCTCTCTCCGGGATCGGAATCTCCGATTCCGCTCTTCAGAAGCTTCGCTCCGTCTGGATCGTCGCCTGCGGCTCGGCCTTCTACGCGGGGACCGCGCTTCAGTACGGGATAGAGGCCCTCGCCGGGATACTGGTCCGGACGGAGCTCGCCTCGGAGTTTCGCTATCGGAAGCCGCTCCTCTCTTCGGAGGATCTGGTGATCCTGATCAGCCAGTCGGGGGAGACCGCCGATACACTGGCCGCGCTTCGGGAGGCGAAGCTGCGGGGCGCTTCGACGCTTGCCATCGTAAATGTCCCCGGCTCCTCCATCGCGAGGGAAGCGGATTATGTCCTCTATACGCTTGCCGGGCCCGAGGTCTCCGTCGCGACCACGAAGGCCTACAGCGCACAGCTCATGGCGGGCTATATCCTGTGCCTCGCCCTTGCGAGGGCGAGGGGGAGACTGACGAGAGCGGAGGAGGAGCGGCTCACAGGAGCGCTCCGGGAGCTCCCGGAGAAGATCTCCCTCTGCCTCTCACTTTCCGATTCTCTTTCCGGGATTGCGGAGTGCTGCCGGGATGCGCGGGATGTCTTTTTCCTCGGGAGAGGGATCGACTACGCGGCGGGACTGGAGGCTGCCCTCAAGCTGAAGGAGTTAAGCTATATCCACGCGGAGGCCTATGCGGCCGGAGAACTGAAGCATGGGGCGATCAGCCTGATAGAAGAAGGCGTACCCGTAATCGGGATTCTCAGTCAGCCGGAGCTTTTCGAGAAGATGCGGTCCAATATGGCGGAGGTGAAGAGCCGGGGAGGCTGTCTCTATGCCCTTTTTATGGGAAAGGACAGAGAGCTTCTCTCCGGAACAGACGACAGCATTCTCCTCCCGGAGACAGAGCCGCTCTTTTCCGCGAGCCTCTCTGTCATCCCGCTCCAGCTCCTTGCCTACCGGGTGAGCGTGCTCCGGGGACTGGACGTGGATCGCCCGAGGAATCTCGCGAAATCCGTGACGGTGGAGTGAAAACAATCCGGTAGTCGAGCCGCTGACGACATTCGGATTTCAAAACCATAGCTCTGCCGCGCTGCCGCTTTGCCTGTCTGCGCACAGGCCGTCTGCCGCCCCGGCGTTTAAGGACTCGGCTTCGCCCGGGAGGCATCAGCCGATCTCCCTTCGGGAGACACTTCTCTTCGAGAAGTGGTCAAGTACGCTCCGAGTCTGCCTGATGGCAGACTTCTGCGCTTATGCGCCGCTGGTCGCGGCAGTCGGAGTGAGAACGTCCTGTGCCGGACAGGAAAACGGAAGAAGCGGCGGTGCCAAAGCCTGTCTCGCATTTGACTGCCAGGCAGGAACTTATTGTAAAAATCTAACAGCGAAAGCAAAGAGCCATCGGAAAGAATCATGCACTAAATCCAATGCATGGTTCTTTCTTTGCTTGTCGGAAGAATTTTTCTCATCTATAATGATAAAAAGAGTCTGCGGAATCATATTTGGGAGGTATCAAAGATGGGTATTTCCACTTTCAAGGGCGGAGTCCACCCCTACGACGGCAAGGAGCTCGCGATGGGGGAGGCGATCCGGGAAATCAGGCCGAAGGGGACCATGGTCTATCCCTTGTCCCAGCATATCGGCGCGCCCGCAAAGCCCGTGGTGCAAAAGGGGGACAAGGTTCTGGTCGGACAGACGATAGCGGAGGCCGGCGGATTCATTTCCGCGCCGGTCATAAGCTCCGTCTCGGGGAGCGTGAAGGCGATTGAGAAGAGACTGACGCCGGGCGGTGTCATGGCGGAGTCCATCCTCATCGAGAGCGACCAGAACGACGAGAAGATTCCGGGCTTCGGGGAGAAGCGCGATTATAAATCTCTCAGCAGAGAGGAGATTGTCTCCATTGTGAGGGATGCGGGGATCGTGGGGCTTGGGGGAGCGGGATTTCCGACTGCGGTGAAGCTCTCTCCGAAGGAGCCGGAGAAGATCGACTATTTTCTTGTAAACGGCGCGGAGTGCGAGCCGTATCTGTGCTCGGACTACCGGGATATGCTGGAGTATCCGGAGCGCCTGATCGGCGGTCTTCGCGTGCTGCTCCGCCTCTTTCCGAATGCGGCGGGGAAGATCTGCATCGAGGACAACAAGCCGGAGGCGATCAAGAAGCTGTCGGAGCTTGTGAAGTCGGAGGACAGGATGGAGGTCCTTTCCCTCCGAACGAGATATCCCCAGGGAGGAGAGCGGCAGCTCATCTACGCGGCGACAGGGCGGAAAATCAATTCCTCCATGCTCCCCGCGGACGCGGGCGTGGTGGTAGACAATGTGGACACCGTGATCGCGATCTACGACGCGGTCTGCGAATCCATGCCGCTCGTCCGGAGGATACTCACGGTGACGGGGGACGCGGTGCTTAAGCCCGGGAATTTCCGGGTGCCGCTCGGCATAAGCTATCAGGAGATTATCGATGCCGCGGGGGGCTTTAAGGAGGATCCGGAGAAGGTCATCTCCGGCGGCCCCATGATGGGGATTCCTCTCTTTAAGCTCGATGTGCCGCTTGTGAAAAATTCAAGCTCCATCCTGGCCTTTTTGAAGGATCCGGTCTCCGCGGAGCCGACGACAGCCTGCATCAACTGCGGGAGATGCGTCTCCGCCTGTCCGGAAAATTTGATGCCGACTCTCATGATGCAGTCGGCTTTAAGAAAAGATACCGCCCGTTTTACGAAGCTATATGGGATGGAATGCATCGAGTGCGGATGCTGCTCCTATGTCTGTCCGGCGAAGCGCCCCCTGACACAGGGCTTTAAGGAAATGAAGCGAAGGGTGAATGCGGAGCGGAGAGCTGCTGCCATGAAGGCGCGGGAAGCGGAAGGGAAGAAAGAGGGGGAAAAGAAATGAAAATGCTGAATCTCTCTGCGAATCCTCATATAAGAGACAGGATCAGCACCGCGGAGATCATGCGGGATGTCGTGATCGCCATGCTGCCGACTGCGATCTACGGCGTGATGCAGTGGGGCTTAAACGCCGCCCTCGTCATCGTTCTCACCACCGCGGCCGCAGTTCTTACGGAGTATCTCTATGAGCTGTGCATGAAGCTCCCGAACACGGTGAAGGACTGGTCCGCCGCGGTCACGGGGCTGATCCTCGCCCTGAACTGTCCGCCGGATATCCCGCTTTGGATGCCGGTGGTCGGGGCGGTCTTCGCGATCCTCGTCGTAAAGCAGCTCTACGGCGGTCTGGGAAGAAACTTTATGAATCCGGCCCTTGCGGCCCGCTGCTTTCTCCTGATCTCCTTTGCGGGACCGATGACGAAGTTCCGGGGAGTCGGGGCAGATGCGGTCTCCTCCGCGACGCCGCTCGCCCTGATGAAGGCGGATCCCGCGGCGGTACAGAGCCTCCGCACTCTTTTCCTGGGGCAGATCCCGGGGACGATCGGCGAGGTCTCGAAGCTCTGCCTCCTGATCGGGGCGCTCTATCTCATACTGAGAAGAGTGATCTCCCCAAAGATTCCGCTCATCTATATCGGGACCGTCGCGCTGTTCACGCTTCTCTTCGGGGGAAGAGGCTTTGACCTCCATTATATGCTCGCGGAAATCCTCGGGGGAGGCCTGATCTTCGGGGCCTTCTTCATGGCGACCGATTATGTCACGGGGCCGATCACGCCGAAGGGTCAGATCATCTTCGCACTGATCCTCGGGCTTCTCACCGGACTCTTCCGCCTCTTCGGCGGCTCCGCAGAGGGCGTGTCTTACGCGATTATCCTGACGAATATCCTTGTGCCCGTGATCAATGAAAAAACGATTCCGAAGGCTTTCGGAAGGGAGGGAGAGAAGTCATGAAGAAGGATTCCTTTGTCAAGGACGCAATCGTCCTGACTGCCATCACCCTGGTCTCCGGACTTCTCCTCGGCGGAGTTTACGGCCTCACGAAGCAGAGAATCTATGAGGCGAATATGGCGTCCACGATCGAGTCCTACCACAAGGTGATGGACGCGGAGAGCTACGATGAGGAGAGCCTGACGGACGCTCTTGAAAAAGCGAAAACGGACGGAACGGTCTCCGCGGACAACGGCGGAGCGGAGCTTCTCTCCGCTGTCGCCGCAAAAGACGCGGGAGGAGAGGCGATCGGCTATATCGTGAAGGGGCAGGCGGCCGGCTACGGAGGGAATGTCATCGTGGTCGTCGGAGTGACCCCGGATCGGAAGGTCTCCGGGATCTCCTTTCCGGAGACGCTTCCGGAGACGGCGGGGCTCGGGCAGAAGGCCACGGAGCCGGAATTCTATAAGCAGTTCGCGGGAAAGGGAACGAAGCTTTCCGTGAAGAAGGGCGGAGGCGCCGGGGAGAATGAGATCGATGCGATCTCCGGGGCCACGATCACGAGCACCGCTGTCACGAATACGGTAAACGCCGCGACACAGTTTATCGGGGACTATGTCCTGGAGCAGGGAGGAGGCGGGAAGAATGGATAAATATACGGAAAGGATTTATAACGGCATCGTAAAGGAAAATCCGACCTTCGTCATCATGCTCGGCATGTGTCCGACACTTGCGACGACGACCAATGCTCTGAACGGACTCGGCATGGGTCTGTCCACGACTGCGGTCTTGATGTTTTCCAACCTTTTGATCTCGGTGCTCCGGAAGATCATACCGGATCGGATGCGGCTCCCCGGGGAGATCGTCGTAGTGGCCTCCCTCGTTACGATCGTTCAGCTTTTGATCCAGGCCTATGTGCCCTGGCTCTATGAGGCGCTCGGCATTTATATCCCGCTGATCGTAGTGAACTGCATCATCCTCGGGAGGGCGGAGGCCTATGCTCTCTCCCATGAGCCGATGCTCTCCTTCATGGACGGTCTTGGGATGGGGATCGGCTTTACCCTCGCGCTCACGGTGATCGGAGCGGTCCGGGAGCTCATCGGCGCCGGAACGATCTTTAATTTCCGCCTGATCCCGGAGGCCTTCAGCATCAACATCTTTGTCCTTGCGCCCGGCGCCTTCCTGGTGCTCGCGGTGCTCACGGCGATTCAGAACAAGCTAAAGCTCCCCTCTGCGACAAACGGGGACGCTCCGGCGGACTTTGTCTGCGCCGGAAACTGCATGGGCTGCTTTGGCTCCTGTGAGAGCAAGGAGCCTAAGAGCGCTGCGAAGCCGGCCTCCCAGAAGAAGGAAAGCGCCGCTGTCTCCGCTTCGGAGGGCGCGAAGGAGGAGGTACAGAAGCCTGCGGGGCGCTCCCGTTTAAGGCCCGGGAGCCGGAAGGCGGAGAGCTCCTCCGAAGTGCAGGCAGAAGGAAGCGAGAAGGTGGAGAGTAAGCAGCCGGAGAATAAGGACGGCGGGAAGCAGCAGGCAGACAGCGCGGATAAGGGCTCTGATCTTAAGGAGAGTCCGATCGGAAGGGAGGGATAAGGATGCTGGGGCTTTTACTGATAGCAATCAAATATTCTCTGGTCAGCAATGTGGTGCTTTCCCAGTTCCTGGGAATCTGCCCGTTCCTCGGTGTCTCGAAGAAGACAGAGTCCTCGAAGGGAATGGGGGGAGCCGTGATTTTCGTCATCGCGATCGCCTCCGTCGTCACCCATGCGATCTATATCCTCTTCCTGAAGGCCTCGGGGCCGCTCTGCAGGGCGCTTGGGCTGAAGGACGGGCTGGAGTTTCTGAACACGATCGTCTTCATCCTCGTGATCGCGGCTTTGGTCCAGTTTGTGGAGATGTTCCTGAAGAAAAGTATCCCCTCTCTCTATGAGTCGCTCGGCGTCTACCTTCCGCTCATCACGACAAACTGCGCGGTGCTCGGCGTCGCGCTGAACAATGTGACCTATGGCTATAATTTCATCGAGTGCCTGGTCTATGGGATCGGGATCTCCGTCGGCTTTGCTCTGGCCCTTCTTCTTATGGCCGGGATCCGTGAAAATATCATCGCGGACAATGACAGGATTCCCCATGCCTTTCAGGGCTCCCCGATCGTGCTCATCACCGCAAGCCTCATGGCGATCGCCTTTTTCGGCTTCAGCGGTATGATTTAAGGAGGGAAGGATTATGGTAAATATCACGACATTTGTCCTGGTCGCCGCTCTCCTCGTGGGCGCGACCGGGCTCATCCTCGGTCTCTTTCTGGGAGTGGCTTCGGAGAAGTTCAAGGTCGAGGTCGATGAGAGGGAGGCTCTGGTGAGAGCGGCGCTCCCCGGAAATAACTGCGGAGCCTGCGGCTTTCCGGGCTGCGACGGCTGCGCGAAGGCCATCGCGAAGGGAGAGGCCCCGGTCACGCAGTGCCCGGTGGGAGGCGCCCCCACTGCTGAGAGGATCGCCGAAATTATGGGGACAGAGGCGGGGGATCTCGATCAGGTGAAGCAGGTGGCCTTTGTCCACTGCCAGGGCTCCTGTGATAAGGCGAAGCAGAGCTATCATTACAGCGGCATCGCGGACTGCTCGGATCTCGCCGTCGTTCCGAACGGCTCGGAGAAGGAATGCCCCTACTCCTGCGCGGGCTATGGCTCCTGTGTGAAGGCCTGTCAGTTCGATGCGATCCATGTGATAAACGGCGTCGCCGTCGTCGATAAGGAGAAGTGCACCGCCTGCGGCGCCTGCATCAAGGCCTGTCCGAAGAAGCTCATCGCCCTTGTACCCTATAAGAAGAAGCGCCTCGTCGCCTGCAAAAATCTCCTGAAGGGAAAGGATGTGCGGACTTCCTGTTCCATCGGCTGCATCGCCTGCGGGCTCTGCGAGAAAAACTGTCCCTTTGACGCGATTCACGTCACGGATAATCTCGCGGTTATGAATGAAAAGTGCACCGACTGCGGAATCTGCGCTCAGAAGTGCCCGACGGGGGCGATCACCGGGAAGCGGCCCGTAAAGCCAAAGCCTGCGGCGGCAGCTCCGCCGCCTCCCAAAAAGGATGCGCTCAAGGCAGCGGAGGGGGGAGCACAATAAGCTTTGGACCTTTCGCGGCTGTCCTTGAAAACCGGCAGGGGCGCCGGGGAATGATTTATCGTAAAATGCAATAAGTAAAAAGCCGGGGAAACAGTCGTTTTCCCGGCTTTTTACGACAAATTGCCCGATTCCAAAGCTTGATTTATCCCCCTCGCTGCGGTAGAATCTGAGTTTGTAGCGGCATTTTGGAAGTCTGTGAAATCTGAGCTTTTTCGGCATCTTTAACAGCAAAAGCCGGACGGCGCCGCGGGGGGAGGTTCAGAATGCGCAAATGGTCAAATATTTATCGGAATATCTCCATCCTTACGCAGCTGGGTCTTTCTCTCGCGATGCCGCTTCTTTTATGCCTTTTTCTGTGTCAGCAGCTGAGCCTTCGCTTCTCTCTCGGAGAGTGGGTCTATATCCCGGGGTTTTTCTTCGGGCTCGGCGGCTCCTTTATGACGGCGTGGAAGCTCTTTCGCTCGATCATGAAGCGGGAGGAAGAGGAGAAAAAGAAGCGGGAGACAGCGGCATTCAATCAGCATCGGGGATAGGGAGAGATGAAGGTACAAAAGACGGTAAAGGAGGAGAGCGGGAGAGTGGCGCGGGGCAGTATCCTCATGATGCTTTTGATGCTCGCCGTCTTCTTTCTTCTTCACCGCTGCTTTCCGGAGAGGATCCCCTTTGACTATCGGGTACCGCTCAGCGCAGCGCTCGGCACGGCAGTTTCCGTCCTGAATTTCTTTATGATGGGGATGACGGTCCAGAGCATCGTGAATACGGAGAAGGAGGAGGACGCCTATCAGAAGATGCGTCTTTCCTACCGAAACCGGAATCTCATGCAGCTTCTTTGGATCATCATAGCGCTCGTCGCCCCGCCGTTTCAGCCGGTGGCGGCGATCCTGCCCCTCCTCTTTCCGGGGACGCTGATCCGGCTCCGGGGGATTTTCTCAGGGAGAAAGAGGACGGAAGAGACAGAGGGAGGTGAGAAGTAATTTATGAACTTTGATATCTCGGGTGCGAAAATTTTCTTCCGCATCCCGACGGGCATCCCCGTTCTCGGGGATATCCTGATCACAGAGACCATCCTGGTCTCCTGGCTCGTCATGGCGATCATCACCGGGCTTTGCATATTCCTGACGAGGAATCTCAAGGTGGAGAAGATCGGAAAGCGCCAGGCGGTGGCGGAGCTTCTCGTGGAGACCGCGACGAATCTGGTGAGGAGCAATACAGGGGGGAAGCGCTTTGACCGCATGATTCCCTTTGTCGCGGCTCTCTTTTCCACAAGCGTCGTCTCGAATCTGATCAGCTTAACCGGCCTCAGAAGTCCCACGGCGGATCTCTCCGTGGAGGCGGCCTGGGCCGTCGTCGTCTTTATCATGATTACGGCGAACAAGATCAAGGCGGGCGGCGTCCTCGGCTACCTGAAGGGCTTTACGACGCCGATCTTTGTGATGACCCCGTTCAACATTCTCTCCGAGATCGCGACGCCCATCAGCATGGCCTGCCGTCATTTCGGGAATATCCTTTCGGGAGTTGTCATCAACGGCCTCATCTACGCAGCTCTCGCCCTGGCTTCCTCCGCGATTCTTCACCTGATCCCCGGCGCGGCGGGGCAGCTCCTCTCTCAGGTTCCGATCCTGGATGTGGGGCTTCCGGCGATCCTTTCGTTCTACTTTGACTGGTTCTCCGGCATCATGCAGGCCTTTATCTTCACCATGCTCACGATCATGTATATCGCGAACGCGGCGGAGGGCTAGGAAGGACAGGAGAGTTATATTTACTACAGAAACGTCCATGCCGGAGGCACCGGCAGACAGGTTTTAGGAGGAAAATAAAATGACAGATTTTCAGTTTCTTGCGAGAGGAATTGCACTTGGCGGCTGTGGAATCGGAGCGGGATGCGCATTGATCGCCGGTATCGGACCCGGTATCGGAGAAGGAAACGCCGTCGCGAAGGCACTGGAGGCGATCGGACGGCAGCCGGAGTGCAAGGGCGATGTCACGAGCACGATGCTGCTCGGCTGCGCAATCGCGGAGACCACCGGTATCTACGGCTTTGTCACCGGACTTCTTCTGATCTTCGTTGCGCCGGGAATGTTCATGAACTTCCTGAAATAAACGTCCGTCCCAATGCTCGTGCAGGCAGGCTTGCCCGGCATTTGTCCGCCTGGCGGAGACTTATACACTTATTTCGGAGGCAGTAAATGGAAACTCAGCAATTAGTAACCATTGTACCCTGGACCTTCATCGCGACGATTCTGAATCTTTTTCTTCAGCTCTATCTCATCAAGCGCTTTTTGTTCAAGCCGGTGCAGGAGGTGATCAGAAAGCGGCAGGAGAAGGCGGATCAGGATATCCGGGCCGCGGAAAAAGCCCGTGAGGAGGCGGAAAGCGTCCGCTCGGAGTACGAGAAGAATATGGCGAATGCGAGAGCGGAGGCGTCCTCCATCATTGACAGGGCGAAAAAGGACGCGGAATCCCGCTCTGAGCAGCTGCTTCGCGCGGCGGAGGAGCAGGCAAAGAATCTGAAGACGAAGGCGGATCAGGATATCCGGCAGGAGCGGAGAAAGGCGCTGAATGAGCTGAAGGGCGAGATCGGCGGCATCGCAATGGACATCGCCGGAAAGGTCGTGGAGAAGGAGATCGATGAAAAGGATCACCGAAGCCTGATCGAAGACTTCCTGAAGAACGTGGAGGAGGCCTCATGAAAAACGCGGCGGAGCTCTACGGCAAAAGCCTCTACGAGCTCTCCCGCGAGGAGGGGCTGGATCAGAGGATACTCTCGGAGATGCGGACGGTGGGGAAGCTTTTTTCGGAGAATCCGGACTATATCCGTCTTCTCTCTGAGCCCTCTTTGCCGAAGCTGGAGAGGCTTTCCCTTCTGGACAAGGCCTTTCGCGGCAGCATTGAGCCCTATTTTCTGAATTTCCTGAAGCTCCTCGTGGAGAGGGGCCTTCTGAGCTCCTACAGCGGTGCGGAGAGAACATTCAAAAACGCCTACAACCGGGATCACGGGATACTGGAGGCGACGGTTTTCAGCGCCGTGGCTCTCACGGAGGAGGAGAGGAGAGAGCTCCTATCCCGCCTGAAAGAGCGAAGCGGGAAAGAGGTGGAGCTTACGGAGAAGCTGGATTCTTCCCTTCTCGGAGGACTTCTCGTCGAGATCGACGGAAAGAGACTGGACGGCACGGTATCGGGCCGACTCTCCGCGATCCGTAAGAAGCTTGATGAATACGTATTGTAAAGGATGGGCATAGAATGGAATTAAAGCCAGAAAAGATTTCGGAGGTCATCCGAAGTCAGATCAAATATTATGAGAATGCCATCATCCAGAATGAGACCGGAACGGTCCTGACCGTCGGAGACGGGATCGCGAGGGTCAGCGGCCTGACGAACTGCATGTCGGGGGAGCTTCTGGAGTTTCAGGACGGCACTTATGGTATGGCGCAGAACCTGGAGGAGACCAGCGTGTCCGCAGTGCTTTTCGGCTCGGACGTCGGGATCCAGGAGGGACAGACCGCAAAGCGCACCGGAAGAGTGGTCTCGGTGCCCGTGGGAGAGGCCATGATCGGCCGCGTCGTCAATGCGATCGGACAGCCGATCGATGGAGCGGGCCCGATCGAGAGCAGTGAGTTCCGCGCGGTGGAGAGTCCCGCCCCCGGCATCATCAAGAGGCAGCCTGTCAAGGAGCCGCTCCAGACCGGCATCAAGGCCATTGACTCCATGATTCCGATCGGAAGAGGGCAGAGAGAGCTGATCATCGGGGACCGTCAGACCGGAAAGACGACGATCGCGATCGACACCATCATAAATCAGAAGGGGAAGGACGTCCTCTGCATCTACGTGGCCATCGGTCAGAAGAGATCGACCGTGACCGCTCTTGTGAACGAGCTGAAGGAGGCGGGGGCGATGGATTATTCCATCGTTGTCGCGGCGACGGCCTCCGAGCCGAGCCCGCTCCAGTACATCGCCCCCTACTCGGGCTGCGCGATGGGGGAGTACTTCATGAATCAGGGGAAGCATGTCCTGATTATTTACGATGATCTCTCGAAGCACGCGGTCGCCTACCGCGCGATCTCCCTTCTGATCCGGAGACCGCCCGGGAGAGAGGCCTATCCCGGAGATGTTTTCTATCTGCACTCCAGACTGCTGGAGAGAGCGGCGAAGCTTTCCGAGGAGATGGGGGGAGGAAGCCTCACGGCGCTTCCGATCATCGAGACACAGGCGGGCGATGTCTCCGCCTATATTCCGACCAATGTCATTTCCATCACGGACGGACAGATCTTTCTGGAGACCGAGCTCTTCCACAGCGGCATCATGCCGGCCGTAAATCCCGGCATCTCCGTCTCCCGTGTGGGAGGAAACGCGCAGATCAAGGCGATGAAAAAGGTCGCGGGCACCCTGAAGCTCGTTTACTCCCAGTACCGGGAGCTCCAGAGCTTCGCACAGTTTGGCTCCGATCTCGACGCGGACACCAAGGCGCGTCTTGCGCAGGGAGAGCGGATCGTGGAGGTTTTGAAGCAGGGCAAGTCCTCTCCGGTTTCGGTGGAGAAGCAGGTTGCAATCCTCTATGCCGTGGTAAAGGATGTTCTTAGCTCTGTCGAAGTCAGAGATATTCATGACTATGAAGAGGAGCTCTTCTCCTACCTCGATTCGGATGCCGACGGGCTCTATGCCATGGAGGAGATCCGAAAGAGCGGAAAGCTCGAGGAGGAGAGCGAGAAGAGACTCAAGGCCGCTCTTCTCCGTTTCACGGAGGACTTTACGGCGAGAAAGGCCGCTGAGCGGGACGCGAAGTAAGGGGGGACAGAGATGGCTGCTGCGAATATGAAGTCAGTCAAACTCCGGATCAAAAGCATACAGAATACGATGCAGATCACGAAGGCGATGGAGCTTGTGGCCTCCTCGAAGCTCAGAAAAGCAAAGGAGAGGGCGGACAGAAGCAAGCCCTATTTTCGGATTCTCCGCCAGACGCTTTGCAATATTGCGCTTGGAAACTATGATTTCACCTCCCCTTACACCAGGGAAAACGGAGAGGACAGCTACTGCTATATCGTCATCGCGGGAGACCGCGGCATGGCGGGCGGCTATAATGCGAATCTCTTCCGTTTCCTGGAGGAGGAAAGTGCGGGAAAACGCTTCTCTGTGCTTCCGCTCGGAAAGAAGAGCCTGGAGTATGCGAGACAGAAGAGCTTCCCGATCGTGACGGAGCAATATGATCTGGTCTCTGCCTTAAGGGTATCCGACTGCTATGCCATCGCGAAGCTTCTCTGTGAGCGCTACCGCGAGAAAAGCTTCGGACATATCGCGCTGATCTATACGGAATTTCTGTCCATGATGAGTCAGAAAGCCGGCTCCACCAGTCTTCTTCCGCTCTCGGACTTCCGGGAGGACGCCTGCGTGATCTGCGGGAGGGAGGGGAAGGAGGAGAAGATTGCTCAGAATTTGATTCTCTATGAGCCGAGCGCCGAGGAGGTCTTCAACGCGATTGTTCCGGAGTATCTCTCCGGGCTCCTCTACAGCGCGATCGCGAGCTCTGAGGCGAGTGAGCTGGCTGCGAGGAGAAGCGCGATGGAGGCGGCGACGGACAATGCCGGAGAAATGATTGATAAACTGAGTCTCTATTACAACCGCGCGCGTCAGGCGTCGATCACCCAGGAGATCACGGAGATCGTCGCGGGCGCCGAGGGACAGTGATAGGGCGGGAACAAGGAGAGCGATACATGAGTGAGCAGCATATAGGCAAGGTAATACAGATTATGGGCGCTGTGCTCGATATCCGCTTCGAGGAAGGGCAGCTGCCGTCGCTTCTCAACGCGATTGAGATCAGCCACGACGGCGGGAAGCTCATCGCTGAGGTCGCTCAGCAGATCGGGGACGATGTGGTGCGCTGTATTGCCATGAGTTCTACCGATGGCCTCGTGCGGGGCATGGAGGCGAGGGACTGCGGCGGGCCCATCACCGTGCCGGTCGGGGATGCCTGCCTCGGGAGAATCTTCAACCTCCTGGGAGAGCCGGTCGATGAGAAGCCGGCGCCAAAGACGGAGGAGCGCTGGGCGATCCACCGTCCGGCTCCTTCCTTTGAGGACCAGACTCCGGCGACGGAGATTCTGGAGACCGGAATCAAGGTCGTGGACCTGATCTGCCCCTACGCAAAGGGGGGAAAGATCGGCCTCTTCGGGGGAGCGGGAGTCGGAAAGACCGTTCTCATCATGGAGCTGATCCACAATGTCGCCACGGCGCATGGCGGCATCTCCGTCTTTACGGGAGTCGGAGAGCGCACCCGTGAGGGAAATGATCTCTATGGAGAGATGAAGGAGAGCGGCGTCCTGGATAAGACCGCCCTGGTCTACGGGCAGATGAACGAGCCGCCCGGGGCCAGAATGAGGGTCGGTCTCTCCGGCCTGACCATGGCGGAGTATTTCCGCGATGAGAGAAATCAGGATGTGCTTCTCTTCATCGATAATATTTTCCGATTCACACAGGCGGGCTCCGAGGTTTCCGCCCTGCTCGGGCGTATGCCGTCCGCGGTGGGATATCAGCCCACCCTCGCAACGGATATGGGAGCCCTGCAGGAGAGGATCACCTCGACGAAGAAGGGCTCCATCACCTCCGTCCAGGCGGTCTATGTCCCGGCGGACGATCTGACGGACCCGGCTCCGGCGACGACCTTCACTCACCTCGATGCGACCACCGTTCTCTCCAGAGATATCGCCAGCAAGGGAATCTACCCGGCTGTGGATCCGCTGGATTCCACGAGCCGCATCCTGACGCCGGAGGTCGTGGGACAGGAGCACTACGAGATCGCAAGAGCGGTACAGCAGGTCCTGCAGCGCTATAAGGAGCTCCAGGACATCATCGCGATCATGGGTATGGACGAGCTGTCCGAGGAGGACAAGATCACCGTTTACCGCGCGAGAAAGATCCAGAATTTCCTCTCCCAGAGCTTCTCTGTCGCGGAACAGTTTACGGGACTTCCCGGAAAATACGTCCCCCTGAAGGAGACGCTCCGCGGCTTTAAGATGATTCTCGGCGGTGAATGCGACTCCCTGCCGGAGAGCGCATTTCTCCTCGTGGGAGGGATCGACGAGGTCTTCGAGAAGGCAAAGAAGCAGTAGGAGGAGAGCAGGATGGCGAGCTTCCATTTGGAGATCGTCTCGATCGACGGTCTGAAATTCGAGGATGAGGTGGAGCGGGTGACGCTTCGCTCCATCGCAGGAGATGTGGCGATCCTCGCGGGACATACGAATTACTGCACAGCGGTCGGCATGGGGACGGCGAAGCTGATCCTCCCGGACGGGACGGAGAGACATGGCGCCTGTATCGGCGGCATGCTGTCCGTGATGGACAAACGCTGCCATCTTCTCCCGTCCACCTGGGAGTGGAGCGATGAGATCGACGTGGAAAGAGCGAAGGAGGCGAAGCGGAAGGCGGAGGAAAGGCTCCGGGAGGAGCGGCTCTCTGAGGAGGCCAGACTGAGGGCGCAGGCGAAGCTCTACCGCGCTCTGATCCGCCTTCAGACCGCCGGGGCGAGATAGACGATGCTTAAAATACGGACTGCGGCGGGAGGACCCGGCGCAGTCCTTTTTCGCGGGAACAGTTCCGCTCAGGCGGATCCATGCGAAAAAATTCGCCCGCAGGGGCGCTTTATTGGATGGGAAAAAGAGAAAAGCCGCGGGGATCATGATTTGTGAATTTTCTGACAATTTTTAAATTCGCTGATGACAATCCGGACTTTCTATGTATAATAGTAGAGAAAAAAATGTTTTTTTTCAAAGACAGTTGGCAGCAGGCGCGCTCTCCCGCGCTCTGGCGGGGCGGAGCACAGCGGATCAGGGAAAAGAGGTTAGGGAATGGCAAAGATTGATCTTGGAAGCTATGGCATAAAGGATACGACGGAGATTGTCTATAATCCCTCCTATGAAATGCTCTTCGAGGAGGAGACGAAGGAGGGGCTCGAGGGCTTTGAGAAGGGGCAGCTGAGTGAGCTCGGCGCGGTGAATGTCATGACCGGCATCTACACGGGGCGCTCTCCCAAGGATAAGTTTATCGTGATGGACGAGAACTCAAAGGACACGGTCTGGTGGACCAGCGAGGGCTATCCAAACGACAACCATCCGGCGACGGAGGAGGCCTGGAGGAGTGCGAAGGCTCTTGCGCAGAGGGAGCTTTCCGGAAAGAGACTCTTCGTCGTGGACGCCTTCTGCGGTGCCAGCAAGGAGACCCGGATGGCGGTCCGCTTCATCATGGAGGTCGCCTGGCAGGCTCATTTTGTCACAAATATGTTCATCAATCCGACGGAGGAGGAGCTTAAGAATTTCAAGCCGGACTTCGTCGTCTACAATGCCTCTAAGGCGAAGCTTGAAAATTATCGGGAGCTCGGCCTGAACTCCGAGACCGCGGTCCTTTTCAATATCTCGAGCCGGGAGCAGATCATCATCAATACCTGGTACGGCGGGGAAATGAAGAAGGGCATCTTCTCCATGATGAACTACTACCTGCCTCTGAAGGGCGTCGCATCCATGCACTGCTCCGCGAACACGGACCTGGACGGAAAGCATACTGCGATCTTCTTCGGTCTCTCCGGGACGGGCAAGACGACCCTCTCCACGGATCCGAAGCGTCTTTTGATCGGAGATGATGAGCACGGCTGGGACGACAAGGGCATCTTTAACTTTGAGGGCGGCTGCTATGCGAAGGTCATAAACCTCGACAAGGAGTCCGAGCCGGATATCTACCGGGCGATCCGCAGAAATGCGCTCCTCGAGAATGTCACGCTGGACAAAGAGGGCAGGATCGACTTTGCGGACAAGTCCGTGACGGAGAATACCCGGGTTTCCTATCCGATCGAGCACATCGAGAAGATCGTCCGGCCGGTCTCCATGGCCCCGGCCGCGGAGAATGTGATTTTTCTCTCCGCGGATGCCTTCGGTGTGCTGCCGCCGGTCTCCATCCTGAGCCCGGAGCAGACGCAGTATTATTTCCTCTCCGGCTTTACCGCGAAGCTCGCCGGCACAGAGCGCGGCATCACGGAGCCGACCCCGACCTTCTCCGCCTGCTTCGGCCAGGCCTTTTTGGAGCTTCCCCCGATGAAATATGCGGAGGAGCTTGTGAAGAGGATGAAAAAGAGCGGCGCGAAGGCCTATCTTGTGAACACCGGCTGGAATGGCTCCGGAAAGAGGATTTCCATCCGGGATACCAGGGGAATCATCGATGCGATCCTGAACGGGGAGGTCCTGAAGGCGGAGACGAAGAGGATTCCCTACTTCGATTTTGAGGTTCCGACGTCCCTTCCGGGGGTGGATTCCGGGATTCTGGATCCGAGAGATACCTACCGGGATGCCTCCGAGTGGGAGAAAAAGGCGCTCGACCTCGCGGGAAGATTTGTGAAAAACTTCAGAAAATACGAGAGCAGCGAGGCCGGAAGGGCACTGCTTTCCGCCGGACCGAAGGAGGCGCGCTAGAATCCGATCCTTCGGAAAATAAAAAATATTTCCGCCGTCCCGCCTCTTTCCCTGGAAAGCGGGCGGGGGCGGCAGGCCTTTTTGAGGAAGCTTGGGGATGAAAAGAGAAGAGAGCGGGGAGCGGAGACGCCGAACGGCGCCCTCCGCGAGGCATGAGGAGAGTGAAAGGCTGCGCATGGAGGAGCCGGAACGCGGGGGAGATTTTTCGGAGGATCCCCCGCGTCGACCCTATTCCTCTCATTCCCGCCCCGCTGCGCCGGGGCGAGGGAGAGGGAAGAGGAGGGGGAGAGCGTTAAAGCCGCTTCTCCTCCTGTTTCTCTGTCTCCTTCTCTCCTATCTCGCCTGGAGCTTTCTCTCTCCCTACTTCGGAAAGCGCTACTGGACGCTCGCGGTTTTCGGTGTGGATTCCCGGGATGGGAAGCTGGAAGCGGGGGCGCTTTCGGATGTCATCATGGTGGCGAGCCTCGACAGGAGGAGCGGGCGGATAGAGCTCGTCTCTGTCTTCCGGGATACCTACGCGATGATCGGGGAGAAGGAATACCATAAGCTCAACGAGGCCTTCTTCAAGGGAGGACACAAGCAGGCGCTGGAGGCTTTGGAAAAAAATCTGGATCTCTCGATCGACGACTATGTGAGCTTCAACTGGGCCGCGGTGGCAAAGGCGATCAATGCACTCGGCGGGGTGGATCTCGAGATCAGCGATGCGGAATTCTTCTATATCAATGCCTTTATCACGGAGACCGTAGAATCGACCGGGATCGGATCCGTTCAGCTGGAGCACGCGGGGATGAACCACCTGGACGGCGTGCAGGCTGTGGCCTACGGCAGGCTTCGCCTGATGGATACGGACTTTAACCGGACCGCGAGGCAGAGAAAGGTCCTAAGCCTTGCTATGGATAAGGCGAAGAAGGCGAACCCCGCCGTCCTCATCAATGTCGCCCGCTCCGTCTTCCCGGAGATTTCCACCAGTATGGGAATCGGAGAGATCAGCGCTCTCGCCGTGCGGGCGAAGAGCTATCAGCTTGCGGAGACCCGGGGCTTCCCCTTCTCCCGGGAGACGAAGAACATCGGAAAGCTGGACTGCGTCGTCCCGACGACCCTGAGCTCCAATGTCACAGAACTCCACAAAATGCTCTACGGTGTGGATGACTACAAGCCGTCCGCCGCCGTGGAGGAGATCAGTGCGCACATTGGGAAGGTGAGCGGACTGACCAAGGCGGGGCAGGATGCTGAGGAAGCGGGAACCGGCGGAGGCAGTATCCGAAAGAAGGATCAAAAAGGCGGGAAGAAAAAGCAAAAGGCGGAGACAGCAGCCGGGGAGAACGGACAGACGGGGAAGAAGCCGAAGAAGAAGGAGACGGCGCCTTCTAAGGAAACGGCTGCCTCTTCGGAAAAGAAGGAGACGGAAGAGAGAAAGGGCGGAGAAGCGGAGAGAGAGACAGAGAGCACGGCGCAAAAGAGTGCGGAGAGTAAAGAGCAAAAGAGCGAGGAGGAGAGGAAGGAGAGCGGAGCTTCGCGGAAGGAAGGGGAAAAGTCCGGGGGCGATGCGCAGAAGGGGGAGATTTCCGCGGAGGATCCCGGGGATGACGCCGCCGGACCCGGCGCGGCCTATGCGAAGAAGCAGGAGCAGTCCGCACAGTCGGATACGCCTTGACAAAGATCCCGCTTTTTAGTATGATTTTTCCGTTGCGGCGATCTGTGGGAGCCGGATTGCCGGCATGGCGGAACAGGCAGACGCACAGGACTTAAAATCCTGCGGGACTTAATCCCATACCGGTTCGATCCCGGTTGCCGGCAGCTCGGAGGGAGACCTTCGAAGAGGATGGAGATGTACCCAAGAGGCTGAAGGGGAGGCACTCGAAATGCTTTAGGCCGTGTGAGCGGCGCCAGGGTTCAAATCCCTGCATCTCCGTGAATGATTTTGGAAAGCACTTAGATCTGCGGCGGAAAGGCACAGCTGTATCCTCTAGCTGTGCCTTTTTCCGTGGATCGGCTCTATGATCCTTCTCTTCCGGACGGGTCTATCGGAGCCACTCTTTTTTCAGCATCCAAAGAGCGGCCTGTACGCTGTGGACACAGCTGTAGTCGCCGGAGCGGATCAATTGGTCAAAGCGGAAGAGCCGGGACCAGCTTTTCAGGATCCGCTCCTTCCACTCCGGGTAGAAGGAGCTCAGCATGACCTTATTGCTGTCGAGCCCCCTGAGGGAGAGCTCCCGGGCAAATTCCTTTTCCTCCTCCTCGTTCTCTCCGATATAGGAGAGACGGAGGACCTTGTACCAGTCCCATGCGTCGAAGAAGAGGACTTCGCTGACAGGAACGAGGAGGCGGCTCAGGACTCCTCCTCCCGAAAGATCGACGCTCCTCGGGTCGGGAAAGGCCCAATAGGGATACTCCGCTTTTTCCGGCTTTTGCAGGAGCTTTTCCGCCTCCCGGACGAAGGAGCTGTAGGCGAGGAGAAAGATTTCCGCGCTCTCTCCATATTTTTTTCTGACATATTCCGCCCGGGAGTAGCAGACGCCGTCCCGCTCCAGAATCGAAAGGACCTGCTCTGTCTGGGAGCTGTAGAGTTCAATTTCGTACATTTTTGACCCACTCCCTCCGGACTTCCCATATATTTCCATAGTACAGACGGCTTCCGAAGAGGATTTCCTCATCGAAGAGGCGCTTCCAGCTCTCCATGATCTCTCTTCGGATCTCCGGGTAGAATTGCGTCATGACAGCTCTTGCGTCGTCGATCCCGCGGAGGCGGAGAAGCTCCCGATGCCGTCTTTCGTCCTCCGCATTCTCCGGAAGATAGGAGTAGTTCAGGATTTCTCCCCATTTTATGATATGGATCGGTGTGATGAGACCGCGTTCGACTTCGAGCTCCAGCACAAGCTCCTTCTCTCCCGAGAGCATGACCGTGTCTTCATCGAAGGAGAGCCAGATCGGATAGTCCGCGTCCCGGGGCTTCTCGGAAGCGGCCGGGCTGTTTTTCACAAGCCAGTCGTAGGCTCTCAGCAGGATATCGGAAAATTCCGGCATATCCAGGGCGATGCAGGAACGCTTTGCCGTGTAGCGCCCCTTCTCCTCCAGGAGCTTCCAGACATTTTCATGCTGCCTGGTCCAGACCCGGAGCTTCCCCTCCCGCGCCATCCCTTTCATCTTAGCTCTTTTCCTCCCTGTCTTCTGCGAAAATCTGCCTGCTTCTCCTTGAAATTGCCATGATTATACAGGAGAGCGGACCCTTATGCAAAGAGGGAATCTATGCTATACTTTTAACGGATAGCTCCCTCGTCTTTTCGTCTCACAGGGCTGAGGATTCTGTTTCGCGGAGCAATGCGGGGGATTGATCGTACAAAATGCCGGGGCGGCAGACGGAAAAACAGCGCGCAGGCGCTTAATCATATTCTTCGGCTTTGACGGCGGATCGAGAGGTGATGCTTTGGATATCATAAAGGCGAAGGTCTTTTTACATGCGGTGGATTCCGGCAGTCTGGCCAATGCGGCCGCGCAGTTTGATTATACACCCTCTGCGATCAGTCATATGATGATGGCACTTGAATCGGAGGTGGGCTTTCCTCTTCTGATTCGGACAAAGAACGGCGTCACTCCGACCAGGAATGCGGAGAGACTGATCCCGATTCTCCGGGCGCAGTGCAGCTTTGAGGAGCAGTTTCGTCAAATGGTATCGGAGATCCATGGCCTCAGCAGCGGTGAGCTCAGGATCGCATCCTACGCAAGCATCGCCTGTCAGTGGCTTCCCTCCGTCATATCGCGCTTTCACGCGGATTATCCGGGGATCCGGATCGAGATCATGGAGGGGGTCTGGCAGGATCTGGACTCCTATCTCAGGGAAAACCGGGCGGATCTCGCGTTTTTCAGCCATCAGCCCTCCCTCCCCTATCACTGGATTTTTTTGAAGAAGGATCCCATGGTGGTGGCGGTCTCCTGCTCTCACCCTCTCGCGTCCCGCTCCTCTATCTCCCTGCGGGAGCTGGAGAAGGAGACGCTTATCATGCCGGCTTACGGGGCAGATCTCGACGTCGAGAACCTGCTTCGATCCCGGGATCTGAAAATCCACAGCACTATCTCAACGATCCAGAATTATTCCGCGATGGGCCTGGTAGAGCAGGGGCTCGGAGTTCTCATCATGAATGAGCTCATCACGAAGGGAAGACTCAATCATCTCTGCCTTCTCCCGCTGGATCCTCCGCAGTATATCAAGCTGGGGATCGCGGTCAGCGATTTGAACCGCAGTTCTCCGGCGGCGCAGCGTTTTATCAGCTACGCGAAGGAAATCATCCCAAAGCTTTAAATATTCGGATCAGTTTGAAGAGAAGGTCCCGGCCATTCGGACGGGGCCTTTTAGAGCGCCGGAAACTAAAGACAAAGAAGATGTTTATCTGGTGACAGGAAACATAAAGCATTTTCCGGAGAAGCTTTTTATTGTTACACCGAGGCAGGTGCTGGATATCCTTCTAAAGGACCGGGATTTGTAATTATCCGGCAAGCAATCCGAAGCCTATGGAATGGAGTCTGACTTTGCCGCTATTTCCAAGGGGGATCTCCCTTGTTTAATTTGTGTTTTTTTACAATTCTATATCAGCATAAAATTATGTATCATGAAAATTTCTCAAGTCAGCATTGAAAAATCCCAACTTCCTATTCAACTTTTCATGCATTAGAATAGATACATAGATTTATAGAGAATATCAATAAGGAGGACGGGGATGGAGAAAATCTATCTGCTTCTCAGCAATAATCCGATGGCGGCGGAGAAATACCGGGAGGACCGGGACATTGAGCTTTCCTACCATGAGGAGGACAGCTTCCGGGACGTCCTCGTCCGGGCGAGGGATCTGATCCACCGGGGCTGGCATCTGATGACGCATCCCCAGGCGAGCAATCTGAAGCCGAATCAGTGTCCCTATAAGACGGTCTTTCTCTCGAAGGGGAGAGCCGCGGAGTCCGAGGAGCGGGAGATCGAGCTGATCGAGGCGGCCATCGCGGCCGTGGACAAGTTTACCAGGGGGATGCAGGCACCGCGCTGGACGGAGAAGGCGCTCCGGGATTTTCAGACGGTTGACCTTTCGGTCATCGAATCCGCTCTGAACAGCTCGCTTCTCCACCAGATGATACTGAATCATCAATAAAATCCGTTCTTTAACCCAGCCGGGGTTATAGATATAGAGGAACCATGGAAACAGTTTCTTGAAAGCCAAGGAGGGTTTTTAATGTATGAAGCTTGAACTGGGAAAAATCCATATCCACGATGTGAAATTCGGAGAGAAGACGGAGATTCGCTCCGGCGTTCTCTATGTCAATGCGGATGAGCTTCGGGAGCTGGTGCTCCGGGATGATCGTCTGATCGACTGCCATGTGGAGCTCGCCCATCCCGGGGAGTCTGTCCGCATCACGCCGGTGAAGGACGTCATCGAGCCCCGACTCAAGGTTGAGGGCCCGGGCGTGGTCTTCCCCGGCGTCATGGGAAAGGTCACGGAGGTCGGACACGGAAAGACCTACTGCATGGACGGCCTCTGCGTCGTCACGGTCGGAAAGATCGTGGGCTTCCAGGAGGGAGTCATCGACATGAGCGGGCCTGCGGCGGAGTACTGCCCCTTCTCGAAGACGCAGAATGTCTGTGTCGTGATCGAGCCGAAGGAGGGTCTGGAGACCCATGTCTATGAGAGCGCGGGCCGCATGGCGGGACTCAGCGCTGCGACCTATCTCGCGAAGGCTCTGAAGGATCAGACGCCGGATGAGACCGAGGTCTTCGAGACAAAGCCGCTCCTGGAGCAGGCAGCGCAGTATCCGGATCTTCCGAGAGTCGGATATATCCACATGCTGCAGAGCCAGGGACTCCTCCACGATACCTACTACTACGGTGTGGACGCGAAGCAGATCGTGCCGACCATCATGTATCCGGAGGAGATTTTCGACGGAGCCATCATCTCCGGAAACTGCGTGGCGCCCTGTGACAAGGTGACGACCTACCACCACCTTCATAATCCGGTCATCGAGGATCTCTTCCGGCAGCACGGAAAGACCGTGAACTTCATGGGTGTGATCCTGACCAACGAGAATGTCTTCCTGATGGACAAGGAGAGACATTCCGATATGACCTCGAAGCTCTGCGAGTATCTGGGGCTCGAGGGAGTGCTCCTCACGGAGGAGGGCTACGGCAATCCGGATACCGATCTCATGATGAACTGCAAGAAGACGACGCAGCGCGGGACGAAGGTCGTTATCATCACCGACGAATTCCCCGGGAGAGACGGAAAGTCCTATTCCCTCGCGGACGTGTGCAAGGAGGCGGATACCATGATCTCCTGCGGAAACGGAAATGTGGTCATCCACTTCCCGGCGATGGATCGGCTCATCGGCACGCAGGACTTTATCGAGATGCAGATCGGCGGCTGGGTCGGATGCAAGAACGAGGACGGAAGCTTCGACGCGGAGATTCAGATCATCATCGCCTCTACCATCGCGAACGGCTTCAACAAGCTCTGCGCGAGAGGGTATTAAGGAAGTGCCGCGGGGCCGGGCGGGCCGGAAAAGCGCGCCCCGGGACTTTTCGGAACTTTTGAGAGGAAGGAGATAGAATATGGCAAAAAAAATAGTTCATTATATTAACCAGTTCTTCGCCGGTATCGGCGGCGAGGAGAAGGCGGACATCGCCCCGGAGCTGAGAGAGGGAGCGATCGGACCCGGACTCGCCCTTCAGAAGGAGCTGGGAGAGGATTTCCAGATCGTCGCGACGGTGATCTGCGGGGACAACTACTTTGGCTCTCATATCGAGAGCGGCGTGGTGGATGAGATTCTCGAACTCATCCGTCCCCTCAGCCCGGATGCCTTCGTGGCGGGACCTGCCTTCAATGCGGGGCGCTACGGCGTGGCCTGCGGCACGATGGCAAAGGCCGTGCAGGATGCGCTCTCGATCCCGGTCGTGAGCGGAATGTACCGGGAGAACCCGGGCGTCGACATGTTCCGGAAGGACATATACATCATCGAGACGAAGGATTCCTCCGCGGATATGCGGAATGCGGCGCCGAAGATGGCGAAGCTTCTGAAAAAGCTTGTAAACGGCGAGGAAGTGCTCGGACCGAAGGAGGAGGGATACCTTGAGAAGGGGATCCGTGTCAACTACTTCAATGAGCGCCGGGGCTCGGAGAGAGCGGTGGAGCTTCTCGTCCGGAAAATAAAGGGAGAGGAGACCTATACGGATTATCCGATGCCGGTCATCGATCATGTGGCTCCGGCTCCGCCTCTTAAGGATCTTTCGAAGGCGAAGATCGCGCTCATCACCTCCGGCGGCGTCGTGCCCCAGGGGAACCCGGACCATATCGAGTCCTCCTCCGCGACGAAGTGGGGCAAGTACTCGATCGCGGGCATGGATCACGCGGACAAGAAGGATTTCATGACGATCCACGGAGGCTACGACCGGGCCTTCATCACGGAGGATCCGGACCTGTGCATCCCGGTCGATGCGCTCCGGAAGCTGGAGAAGGAAGGTGTGATCGGAAAGCTCACGGACTACTTCATCACCACCACCGGAACCGGTACGGCGACCAATTCCTCGAAGCGCTTTGCGGAGGAGTATATCCCGCTCTTAAAGGAGGACGGAGTCGACGCGGTTTTGATGGTAAGTACGTGAGGAACCTGTACTAGATGCGGTGCATCTATGGTTAAGGAAATTGATCGCGCAGGAATCCCGGTTGTGCATGTGTGTACGGTTGTCCCGATCTCTCTCACGATCGGTGCGAACCGGATTGTCCCGGCTATCGGCATCCCCTATCCGCTGGGAAATCCGACTCTCGGAGAGAAGAAGAGCTATGAGATCCGGGAAGGGCTTGTGAGGCGTGCGCTGAAGACGCTGACAGTCCCGGTCGAGGAGCAGACAGTCTTCGAGGAAGATTTTTAAAGGGGGGGCAATATATCGCACTCTTCCCCTCTGAGGGATCAGCGGGGAAGAGCGCGTGCCGACCGCCCCGTGGACCCCGGAATCCTCTCCGGGACAGGAAAGGGATGACATGGACGGGAAAAAACGAAATTTAATGGCGATTATCGGATTCTGCGGGGCCTGTATCGCGTTTTACATCGGCGCGGGCTTTGCGACCATGCAGGAGGTCATGCAGTACGAGGCCTCCTATGGTTCCCAGCTTCCGATCGTGATCGCCGTAATCTCTGTAATTTATATTTACACGAATCTCTCCTTCGCAACCAACGGCTCCCGGCTTCAGATCCAGAGGGGCGGTGACATCTATAAGCATTACTGCGGAAAGTATATCGGGAGCTTTTACGACTATTTTTCGGCATTCTTCTGCTATATGTGCTTTATCGTCATGTGCGGCGGAGCCAATTCCACGGCCTCGCAGCAGTGGGGACTTCCAAACGGCGTGGGCGCCGTGATTCTGACCATTGCTGTCATCGCCACCGCAATCTTCGGTCTCGACGGGATTCTGAATGCCCTCGGGAAGCTGGGGCCGCTCATCATCGTCATCATCATCGTGGTCTCCGCGGCTTCTCTTTTTACGGGAGGCGGGAATTTCCAGGAGAATCTGCAGGCGGTGGACGCGGGAAAATATGAGCTTGCCCAGGTCGGAGGGGGAAATCCCTTCGCATCGGGTGCCTCCTACGGGGGCTTCGTAATCCTCTGGTTTGCCTCCTTCCTCTCGGAGGTCGGAGCGAAGAACAAGCTCTCTGAGGTCAACGCGGGCATGCTTCTCTCCACCGTTTTCATCATGGGGACCGCGGTTCTCGCGAGCGTCGCGCTGATTATGCATATTGATATGACGGCCACCGCGGATATTCCGGCCCTGGTCCTCGCGGCCAGAGTCTCGCCGCTTCTCGCCCAGGCACTCGCTGTCATCATCTTCTGCGGAATCTATACGACTTCCGTGCCGCTGCTTTGGACCGGCGTGGGAAGAGTGGCGACGGAGGGCACGAAGAAGTACAAGCTCCTGACTGTCATAGGAGGAGCTGTCGGATGCATTATCGCCTGCTTCCTCCCTTATAAGGGACTTGTCAATATCCTCTATGGGATGAACGGTTATCTGGGATTTCTCCTGATTGCCTTCATGCTGGTCTATGATATCCGAAGCAGGATGAGCAGCAAAAAGATCTGATCCGGAAACTTTCCCTTGACAGTAAAGGCAGTGTGGAATCATAATCCTTCATAAAAGAAAGGTCCGCCGTCCGGGAACGGACGGCAGACCTTAAGACATCTCCTCAGGGGCAAGGAATGAAAATGTGAGGAGGGCCTTTTCCAAGGAGGATTTTCCGTGAAAGATTCCGTGAAATATCTGGCTCCCCGAAGGAAGAGGGGGGCCTTTTTCTCTCTTTTTCTCCGCTTTTTTCTCTGCCTTTCTCTTCTCGTCCTTTTCCCCGGATGCGGGAGGAGCACCCCTTCTCTTCAGCGCTTTCAGTCGCAGTTTATGGATGTCTTCGACACGGTTTCTGTGCTGACAGGCTATGACAGGGACGAGAAGAGCTTTCAGGAGAAGGCGGAGGCGGTGCATAAGGAGCTCCGCGACTGCCATGCGCTCTTCGATATCTATGACGATTACGAGGGCGTAGTGAATCTGAAGACCGTAAATGAGAGAGCGGGGCAGGGTCCCGTGAAGGTGGACGGCCGGATCATCGAGCTCCTGAAATTCGGGAAGGAAATCTATCGCCTCACGGGGGGGAAGGTCAATATCGCCTACGGCGCGGTTCTCTCTCTCTGGCATGAGAAGAGGGAGGAGGGGATCGCGGATCCGGAGCATGCCTCCCTTCCGGAGGAGGACGCGCTCTTAGAAGCGTCGAAGCACTGCCGGATCGAGGATATTGTGATCGATGAGGACGCCTCCACGGTCGCTCTCATGGATCCGAAGATGAGCCTCGATGTCGGCGGAATCGCAAAGGGCTACGCCGTACAGAGGGCGGGAGAAAAGGCCGCAGAGCTCGGCGCGAAGAGCTTCCTTCTCAATATCGGGGGGAATCTGAAGGCGATCGGCCGGAAGCCGGATGGGGAGAAGTGGATCTGCCCTGTGGAGAGCCCCTTTTACATCGACAGCGGAGAAGGGGAGAGGTATGCGCTTACGACGGGGCTTTCGGAGCTCTCCCTCGTCACAAGCGGGGACTATGAGCGCTATTATACGGTGAACGGCGAGAGGTATCACCATATCGTGGATCCGGATACGCTTTATCCCGGAAAGCTTCACCGGAGCGTCACGATCCTGACGGCGGATTCGGGACTTGCGGATGCGCTCTCCACCGCGCTTTTTCTCATGAGCCGGGAGGAGGGAGAGGCACTCCTTCGGAGGATCCGGGAGGAGCATTTCCGCGGCCTTTCGGAGGGGGATGCGCTGGAAGCGATGTGGGTGGAAAATGACGGCGAAAAGCCGATGACGCAGGGCTTTTCGAAATATCTCCTCCCGGACTGAGGAGAAAATACTTGACAAATCCCGCCGCCTCGAGTATCCTTTATGAGTCTGAGAAAAGCTCAGGCGGTTTTTTATTCAGGGCTATAGCCAAACGGTAAGGCAGCGGATTCTGATTCCGTCATTTCATGGTTCGAATCCATGTAGCCCTGCGAGGTCTCCGGATTTTCCGGAGACTTTTTTCTTTTCCTTTTCTTTTTTCTCATAATCCCCTCTCCCTCCGTCTCTTTTCCGGCTTTCTTCCGTTTCTCTTATTATTTGACGGATAAAATAGAGAATGATATTATTAAAATTAACGAAACGGACGGAAATCCACTCAGGAGAGGGGGAGTTGTGATGCTAAGAAAAAAATGTGCAATTTTTCTCGCGGCATGTCTTTTTGCCGCGGGATTGACGGGATGCGGGGGCTCGGTGCAGGGCAATGAAGGGCGGGAAAAGGTTCGCCTCATGGTCTGGTCTCCCTCGGAGGATCAGTCAAAGGCAAGCGGGGAATGGCTGCAGAAAATGTGCCGCTCCTTTGCGGAGGAGAATCCGCAGTGGGATATCACCTTCGTCTACGGCGTCGCCGATGAGGCGACGGCGGCGACACAGGTATCGCAGGACCCGGAGGCGAGCGCGGATGTCTTTATGTTCGCAAATGATACCCTGACCACCATGACGGACGCCAAGGCTCTCGCCAAATTCGGCGGGAAATACCGGAAGGAGATCGAGGAGGAAAATACACCGGAGCTCCTCAAATCCTTGACCCTGGACGGTGAGCTCTACGGCGTTCCCTTCACCACCAATACCTGGTACATGTACTACGACAAGGCCGTGTTTACCGAGGAGGATGTGAAAAATCTGGAGAGCATGCTCTCAAAGGGGACGGTTTCCTTCCCGCTCACCAATTCGTGGAATCTCCCGGCCTTTTATTTCGGGAACGGATGCAGCCTCTTCGGGGACGGTACGGACGAGTCCAAGGGGGCCGATTTCGGAGGGGAGAAGGCGGTGGAGGTCACAGACTATCTGATCGACCTTTTGAAGAATCCGAATTTCAAGGTAGATGAGGGAGGCTCCGGCATCGCGGGGCTTCGGGATGGAAGCATCCACGCCATGTTCTCCGGCTCCTGGGACGCCAATAATGTGAAGGAGGCCCTGGGGGAGAACATGGGAGCCGCGGCTCTCCCGACCTATACTCTGAACGGGCAGAAGAAGCAGCTGTATTCCTATGCCGGCTCCAAGGCGATCGGTGTGAACCCGAATGCGAAGAATATGGAGGCTGCCGTGAAGCTCGCCGTCTATCTCGGAGGAGAGAAGGGGCAGAAGCTGCACTATGAGCTTCGGAACGTGATCCCGTGCAATAAAAAGCTTCTGGAGGACAAGGACATCCTCTCAGACCTCGTCGTGGCGGCGCAGACCGAGACCTTCGACAAGACCTCCGTCCTGCAGCCCTTCGTTCCGAAGATGAGCAACTGCTGGGTCCCGGTCGAGAACATGGGAAAGGGGATCCGGAACGGAAGCGTCACGCATGAGAATGCGAAGGAGCAGGTGGAGGCGATGAATAAGGCGATGAACAGCGACGGCATCTAGGCGCGGAAAAAGAGCGGCTGCGCATTCAGGGAGAGGAGAAACATGAAATTATCAAAGAAATGGGTCAATGAATTTCCGACGCCTTATACCTGTGAGAGAGCGATCCGGGAGGGCGGTCTGGAGACAAAGCTGTCCATGCTTTTGATGGGCTTTGGGAATTTTGTCCATGGACAGAGAATCAAGGGACTTCTGTATCTCGCTTTGGAGGTCATCTACATCGTATTCATGGCGGCGGCGGGCCTCAGCTTCCTGGGGATGCTCCGCGGCCTTGGGACGGTGCCGCAAACGGAGGTCTGGGACGAGGCGAAGCAGGTCTATCTCTATGTGAAGGGGGATCAGTCCGTATTGATCCTTCTCTACGGGGTGACGACGGTGCTTCTGAGCGTCCTCTTTTTCCTCGCCTGGAGAGGAGCGCTTCGGAGCGCCTACAAGGCGGAGTGTCTCGCAAAGGAGGGAAGGCATGTCAATACCTTCGGAGAGGATCTCTCCTCCCTCCTCAATGAGAATCTCTACCGTCTTCTGATGACGCCTCCGATGGCGTTCATCCTGGCTTTTACCATACTGCCTCTGATCTTCATGATCTGCATGGCCTTTACGAATTACAGTAAGATCGGGAATCACCTGCTGCTCTTTGACTGGGTGGGGCTTGAGAATTTCCGGACCCTCTTTGACTCGAGCAGTATCCTTGGGACCACCTTCTGGTCCGTCCTCCTTTGGACGCTGATCTGGGCGTTTTTCGCAACCTTTTCGAACTATATCTTCGGGATGATTCTCGCGATTACGATCAATCGGAAGGAGACGAGGGCGAAGGGCTTTTGGAGGTTTTGTTTCGTCCTTTCCTGTGCAATGCCGATGTTCGTCTCGCTCCTTATCATGAGGACCATCCTGCAGCCGGACGGGGCAGTCAATGTCCTTTTGCGAAATCTCGGATGGATCGCGCCGGATGCGAGTCTTCCCTTCTTTACGGACCCGATGTGGGCGAGAGTGACCGTCATCGTGGTCAATATCTGGGTCGGAGTGCCCTATACCCTTTTGCAGCTGACCGGAGTGCTCCAGAACATTCCGTCGGATCTCTATGAGGCCGCGCGGGTGGACGGGGCCAATGCTCTGCAGATTTTCGGAAAGATCACGCTCCCCTATATGCTCTACGTGACGACGCCCTACCTCATCGCCACTTTCACCGGAAATGTCAATAACTTCAATGTCATCTACCTTCTCTCCGGGGGAGGGCCGGTCACGGACCTCTCCTCTACGGCGGGGAGCACGGATCTGCTCGTGACCTGGCTTTATAAGCTCACGATCGACAAGCAGTACTATAATATCGGCGCAGTGATCGGCATCCTGACCTTTGTCATTCTGGCGATCGGGGCCCTGTTCAGCTATCGGAGGAGTAAATCCTATAAGGAAGAAGGAGGATTTTAGAATGAGCGGACAAAGAATGCCGTCGGCGGCGGGAAGGCGAAGCGTAAAGAACGGGATCGTGCACATTGTCCTGGCTCTTCTTGCGGTGATCTGGCTCTTTCCGATCGTCTGGGTCGTGCTGACCAGCTTCCGGGAGGAGAAGGGCTCCTATGTGTCCAACTTCTTCCCGAAGGCCTACACCCTGGAGAACTACAAAAGACTCTTTATCGACACTACGGTTCTGAACTTCCCGAGGATGTTCATGAATACCCTGATCATCGCGGTCTGCTCCTGCATCCTTGCGACCTTCTATGTCCTCGCCGTGTCCTACTGCCTCTCCAGGCTCCGCTTTAAGATGCGGAAGCCCTATATGAATATGGCGATGGTGCTCGGACTCTTCCCGGGCTTCATGTCCATGATCGCGGTCTATTTTATCCTGAAGGCGATGGGACTTACGGAGGGGGGATGGATCCGTCTGGCCCTGATCCTTGTGTATTCCGGAGGAGCGGGGCTTAGCTTCCAGATCGCGAAGGGCTTCTTCGATACCCTCCCGATGGCGATCGATGAGGCCGCGCTTCTGGACGGCTGCACGAGATGGCAGATTTTCAGCAGGATCACACTGCCGCTCAGTAAGCCCATCATCATCTACACGATTCTGACCTCCTTCATGGCGCCCTGGCTCGACTTCATCTTCGCCAAGGTGATCTGCCGCGCAAATTCCGACCAGTATACGATCGCGATCGGACTTTGGAAGATGGTGGAGAAGGAGTATATCGACAGCTGGTACACAAGCTTTGCGGCCGGAGCGGTGCTGATCTCGATTCCGATCGCAATCCTCTTCCTCTGCATGCAGAAATTCTATGTGGAGGGTGTCTCCGGCGCGGTGAAGGGCTAAGCGCTTTTTGGAAGACGGAGATCGGAGGAGAAGCTGCCGGGCGGCGGCTTCGGGAGGGCCGCCTGCCCGGATTTCTTGAGAGGGCGGCTCTTCCCTGGGAGCCGCCCTTATTCGGGAGTGAGGAGATTTCGATGGAATTTGCCGGGGTATATCACAGGACATCGGAGCAGATGTGCTATCCCTTAAATGAAAGGGAGCTGGTCATCAATCTTAGGACAGGTTATGATGTGAAGAGGGTCTTCCTGCATTACGGAGATCCTTTTGAAGCGGGAATTCTCGGGGGAAAAGAGCAGTGGACGGGACAGCGCGAAGAGATCTGCTTTAAAAAGAGGCTTCGCCACCAGCTTTGGTGGACGACGACCCTGGTTCCGAGATATAAAAGGTGCAAGTATTTCTTTGAGCTTTGGACGGAGCAGGAGCTTTGGTATTACTTCGAGGACGGCTTCCTGACAGAGGAGCAGAGGAAGCTCGAGGGCAGGATGCTGCAGTGCTTTACCAAGCCCTGGATGAATCCGGCGGATATCAATGAGACTCCGGCCTGGGTCAATGAGACGATCTGGTATCAGATCTTCCCGGACCGCTTCTGCCGGGGAAAGGGGAGCCCGGAGGATCGGAGTCTGAGTCCGTGGAGAGAGGGGGAGGTGACGAGGGAGGAGCGTTTCGGAGGCAATCTGAACGGGATCCGGGAGAAGCTTCCCTACCTCCACTCGCTCGGGATCAGCGGGATCTACCTAAATCCCATTATGCAGGCGGAGTCAAACCACAAGTATGACACAGAGGATTATACGAAGGTGGATGCTGACTTCGGAACGGAGGAGGAGCTTGCCTCCCTCGTAAGAGAAGCGCACAGTCTTGGGATCCGGATCATGCTGGACGCGGTCTTCAACCACTGCGGAAGAAGCTTCGCCCCCTGGAAGGATGTGCTGGAGAAGGGCAGGGCATCGGAATACGCGGACTGGTTCATGGTACAGGACTGGGAGCATATCCGGGACAGGGGGAGCACCAGAGACGGGCGCTTCTATTCCTTTGCCTTTTCGGATGGAATGCCGAAGCTAAATACGAACTGCGAGGCGGTCATCCGTTTTTTTACCTCGCTCTGTGAGGACTGGATCCGGAAATTCGATATCGACGGAATCCGCTTCGACGTGGGAGACGAGGTCTCCCACCACTTTCTGAAGCGGCTTCGGAGGAGCTTAAAGGAAAAAAAGGCGGAGCTCTATCTCCTCGGGGAGATCTGGCACGATGCCGGACCATGGCTTTTGGGGGATGAATATGATGCGGTGATGAATTATCCTCTGATGAGCGGGATCCACGATTTCTTTTTGGACAGGGAGCTGAAAAAGGAGGACTTTGAGTACATGGTGAACCGCTGCTATACCATGTATATGCAGCAGAGCAACAATGTCATCTTTAATCTCCTGGATTCCCACGATACCATGAGGCTGATGAGCCGTGTTCAGAATCCGGATATCTTCTATCAGCAGCTCGCCGTCCTCTTCACCATGCCGGGGAGCCCCTGTATCTACTATGGGACCGAGATCGCGCTGGAGGGGGGATATGATCCGGACTGCAGGAGATGTATGCCCTGGGAGAGTCTGGAGAGCCCGGAAAACAGGGAAAAGCTCTCCGCCATGAAGGCACTGATCGCAATGCGGAAGGGAGAGGCGGCCTGCCGGAGCCCGCACTTTCATTTCCCGGGGGAATACGAGCAGGAGAGGATGGTGGAGTATATCAAGCTGGATCAGGAGGGGAGAGAGCTGGAAGTCCTTCTGAACTGCTCTTCCGGCCCGATCGGAATCAGGGAGGGGGGAGAGATCCTCTTTTCCAGAGGCCTTCAGGGGGACAGCCTCTTGGCAAACGGAAGCCTGATCCGGAGAAAACGGAGCGGCTGATAAGGAAAAGGCGCGTTCGGAAACGCGGAATCGGCCGGGGTCTTCCGACTTGCTTCGAAATGGCCGGGTTTACAAGCCGCGCCATACTGTGTTACACTTTTCGGCGGGCGAGCCGCCCACAGCATCCGAACGCCGAGACCATAGCTTTGCTGCTCTGCCAAACCATGAGCAGACGGCGCTTCGTGACTTGCCCCATTGCTTTGCATATATTGCGGGGCAGCTGCTGCGGGAGCGCTTTCTGTCGGGCTTTCTGCCGGATGGAGGAAAGGGCGGCATATCAGAGGAGGGCAGGATGAAGCAGGAGAGGACGAAATTTTTGGCGCAGGCGGCTCTGATCGCGGCGATCTATACGGTATTGACACTGATCTTTCAGCCGATCAGCTTCGGCGCGGTGCAGTTTCGGGTCTCAGAGGCACTCTGCATCCTCCCCTATTTCAGCTTCGCGGCGGTGCCGGGGCTTTCTGTCGGCTGTCTTATTGCGAACGCGCTGGCCGGAGCGCCCCTTCCGGATATTGTCTTCGGGACGCTCGCGACCTTGATCGGAGCCGTCGGAAGCTGGCAGATCCGGAAGCTGTCCCGCTTTCTCGTCTGTCTTCCGCCGGTGCTTTCCAACGCGCTCATCATTCCCTTCGTGCTCCGCTATGCCTATGGCGCAAAGGAGCTCATCCCGTGGATGATGCTCACAGTCGGCGCGGGGGAGCTGCTTGCCGCTGCACTTCTCGGAAACCTGCTGCTTTTGATTTTGGAGCAGCAGAGGGAGTTCATCTTTGGGAGAGAGTATGGATCAGATCAGCTTTGATAAGCCGCTCCACGTACATTTTATCGGGATCGGCGGCATCTCCATGAGCGGTCTCGCGGAGATTCTCTTGGACCGGGGCTTTACGGTCTCGGGATCAGACCGGGAGAGCTCGGCTCTGACGGAGCATTTACAAAAGCTCGGCGCGAGGATCCGATATCCGCAGAGCGCGGAGAATATAGAAAAGGGGATCGAGCTCGTGGTCTACACGGCGGCGATCCATCCGGACAATCCGGAGCTTGTCGCGGCGAAGAAGGCGGGGCTTCCCATCATCAGCCGGGCGGGGCTTCTCGGAGAGATCATGCGGAACTACCGAAATGCCATCAATATCTCCGGAACGCACGGGAAGACGACGACCACCTCGATGATCGCGGAGATCCTCCTGGAGGCGGACTGGGATCCCACCGTGACGGTGGGCGGCATGATGCGGGATATCGGCGGAAACATCCGGGTCGGACAGTCGGAAAACTTCATCGCGGAGGCCTGCGAGTACACCAATTCCTTTCTCTCCTTCTATCCCACGATCGAGGTGGTCCTGAATGTTGAGGCGGATCATCTGGACTTTTTCAAGGATCTGGAGGACATCCGGCACTCCTTCCGAAGGTTCACGGAGAAGCTTCCGGAGAACGGACTTCTCGTGATCAACCGGGATATCCCCCATTACGAATATTTCACAGAGGGGCTTCGCTGCAGGGTTTTGACCTACGGGCATGACCGGGACGCGGATTATACCGCGAATTTCATCAGCTACGATCATTACGCGCACCCGAGTTACACCCTCTTTGAGCGGGGGAAGGAGCTTGGTCCGATCAGCCTCGGCGTCACGGGGGAGCATAATATCTATAACTCCCTCTCCGCGATCGCCGTGGGCCGGGCGCTTGGGATCGAGCTTGAGACGATCCGGAGGGCGCTCCACCGCTTCCAGGGCACGGACCGCCGTTTCCAGAAAAAGGGAGAGGTCTGCGGCTTTACGATCATAGACGACTATGCGCATCATCCCCAGGAGATCGCCGCCACGATCGAGGCCGCGAAGAAGTATCCGCATCGAAAGCTCTGGGTCGCCTTTCAGCCTCATACCTACTCGAGGACCGCGGCGCTCATGGACGATTTTGCGGGAGCTCTGTCCCAGGCGGATGAGATCGTACTCGCGGATATCTACGCCGCGAGGGAGAAAAATACGGTGGGCGTGAGCTCCGAGGATCTGAGGCGCCACATGCTGGAGCAGAACACGAATGTCTACTATATCCCGGATTTTCAGAGGATCGAGGACTTCCTGATGGAGCGCCTGCAGCCCGGAGATCTCCTGATCACTATGGGGGCCGGGGATATCTACCGGGTCGGAGACGCGCTTTTAAAGAGAGGCGGCGCAAAATCAGAGAGCTGTTGAGGAGGAAAGCGGCGCCCGCCCTCCCGCTCCTTCTTCTGCTTTTCCTTTTCTTCTGTCTTTTACTGTGCGGGAATGAGGCGGAGCGGGACTACGGGGTCTTTCTCGGTATCAGCGGAGAGGAGGCGGAGCGCCTTCAGGGCTTTCGCACCGTTGTGATCGAGCCCTCGGAGTTTAAAAAGGAGCAGATTCAAAAGCTCCGGGAGGCGGGAAAGACGGTCTACGGCTATCTCAACATCGGGGCGATCGAGAGCGGCCGCCCTTATTTCTCCCGCTTCTCGGATCTTTCGCTCTCTGCCTATGAGAACTGGCCGGAGGAGAGCTGGATCGACGTATCCTCCCCCCGCTGGAGGGACTTTCTCGTAAATGAGCTTGGAAAAGAGTATGCGGAGCTCGGACTGGACGGCTTTTTCCTGGACAATGCGGACGTCTACTATCATTATCCGGAGGAGAAGACCTACCGGGGACTCTGCGAGATCCTGGAAGGCCTGAGAGGCTTCGGACTTCCGATCCTGATTAACGGGGGAGATCTCTTTGTCTCCCGCTGCATTTCGGAGGGAAGAGCCCTCGCTCTTTTTGACGGGATCAATCAGGAGACGGTATTCAGCAGCATCGACTTTAAGAGGAAAAGCTACGGAAGGCGGGGAGAGGAGGAGAGCGCATACTTTCGCTCTTATCTTTCCCGGGCAAAGACCTGCGGCCTCTCCGTCTATTTGCTGGAATACCGGGCTGATCCCGGGCTCTCCGCGCAGATCGACCGCTACTGCCGGGAAAACGGCTTTCACTGGTACAATGCGGAGGGGCTGGAGCTTCGATAGAAAGAAAGATGGAACAGAGAAATTTCCGAGGAGGGAGGAGCCCCTCCTTTTTTTATTATAATTAAAAAACAGTATTGACAAATATTTAATTTGATATTAGTATAAAAACAAAAGAACTAATTCGATAGAATTCCATTCTGAATTCGGAAGAACCTCGGAATGGAACAGAGATGAGGAGAGATATGGTGAAAGACAATCAATCGTTGAACAAGTGGGAGATGGCGGTCATGCGGGAGCTCTGGGGTAGTGAGAGCGCATTGACCAGTATGGAGCTGAGAGAAAGAAGGGCAGACATTTTTCATTATGCTGCGCCCCTTCACACGGCTCTGAATTCCCTTCTCGATAAAAAAATGATCGCTGTCTCCGGTCTTATCATATCGGGGAAAAAGAATGCGAGACAATTTAAACCCTGCATCAGCGAAAGGGATTTTTCCGTCAGAGAAGCGGTAAAGAACTATGGAGAAAGCCGCGTCCTCCCCAATGTGGCGATGGCCCTTGTGAAGGCAGCCGTCGGGAAGAAAAATACGAAGGAAGAACGGGAGAGCGACAGAAAATTCATGGAAGAGCTGGAAAAGTTTATTGACGACTACAGGGAGGGCAGAGACAACTCCTGAGAGAGGAGGGGGCCGTGAGCATTACTCTATTTTCCGTGCTGACGACGGTGATTTGTTCCGGGATTTTGACCGCTGTCTTGTGCATCTTAAAAAGGCTGAGAGTTTTTCGGGGGAAGAGCTATATAAATGTTTCGATTCTCCTCTATATCGCGGCTCTCCTTCGTCTCCTCCTCCCCTTCGAATTTTTCTTTACCAGATCTTGTGGATTCCCCGCTGTCTGCAATCCGCTGAGAGAGGTGATGATCTATCCGGTATATGGTGATTCGATAAATATCGAGGGATTCTTCTCTTTTGTATGGCTTTTGCTCAGTGCGGTTTTGCTTCTTCGCTATCTCTATCATTACAAAAGAGTGCGGGATTATGTTCATAACATGGAGATGCCGGAGAGCGAGAAAGACAGAGCTTTTCTTCGGGAGATTGCAGTTGCCTATGGAGCAGGACCCGAGCTTTGCTTTCGGAGGAGTGCTCAGATCGCTGTCCCTCTTTGCTTTGGCATCTTTCACCCCAATATCATTCTGCCGAAAACTGACTACAGTGAAGAAGAGCTTCGCTGCATCATAGCGCATGAGTGCCATCATATTTTGCGGGGGGATCTGCTTCTAAAACAGCTTGCGAATCTTCTCTGCTGTCTCTACTGGTGGAATCCGCTGCCTTTCTTTTTGAGAAACGGACTTGAGGAAAGTCTGGAGCTTCGATGTGACCTGTCTGTGACGGAGAAAATGAACCGGGCTGAGAAAACGGTCTATATGCGTACGCTACTGAGGGAACTGAAGTTGTCCGGAGAGAGAGCGGAGAGCAGGAAAGACTTATCTGAGAGAGCCGTTTACTGTACGGCACTGATTGGAAAGCGGGACAGGCGAAGCATCAGAGAAAGGTTTTCCATGATCGCGGGGGCTTCAGAAAACACCATGAAAAGACGAGGCTTCGGATATGCTTTCTTGGCGGTGCTGACCGCACTTCTTTTGATCGCGGCTTCTTATGCGATAGTATTTCAATCTTACTATCAAAGTCCGGAGTGGGATGGAGGAGAAAAAGTTCTTTCCAGCAGGGATTTAATTCTCGGAAGGAATGAAAATGGGATGGAATATCTTCAGATCAAAGGAGAGGACACAAAATATTATATATCGGAAGAGACCATGAGAAAGCTGAAGGCTGATAACGCTCTGCCAAAAGAAACGGAAAGGGGAGAACAGACATGAATAAAATAAAGCTGATTTTGGGAATCTGTGTTCTGTCCGTATTTTTGGCTTCCTGCGGAGGAAGTGATCGAGGCAGCACGGGGATTGGAAAAGAGAGCAGTAAAGAGGCTTCGGAGGCAGAGCCCTCCGTATCGAAAGAGCCCGGGGGAGACATGCTGTCTGCTGTGCCAAGAGAGCTTCCGTCTTCGGAATGGCCGAAGTTTTCTTCTGACAATGCGGATCTGAAGTTGGTGGATTTTAGGAGGATAGGCCCTTACCTGTCTCTGACTTTGCAAAATGAGAAGCTGAGCTTTTCGGATGAGGCAGCGGAGAAGGAGAACCCTTATCTGAGGCTTGTTCAGCTCGAAGCTCCCACATCGGAGGAGAATAAAATTTCCATGAGCGGGAGCGGCATTGAAGGGAACAAACTGCACTTTTCCCTCATGAATTCGGGAAATGCCTCCGAGGCGGTCCTTCAGGTGAGCGGCTCGCAGTGCAGCTTGAGCAAGCTTCCCTCTGCATCGTATCAGAAGAAGGAGCGAAAACAAAGTCTGGATGGAATGGAGCTTCTCTCTCTCCGGGAGTATCCGGATTCTGTCTGTCTCGTTTTTGATTTCTCGGGGAAGAAAATGACAGGAGCAGAGCTGGATCGTTATGCCTCTCTGCGCCTTGGAGCAAAGGACAAAGCGGATTTGGGGGAGCCGATTGTCATTACAGATCCAGACGCATGGGAGAACAGGAAGGCATATGTGCTCTTTGCCTTCCTTGAAGGTGAAAATCCTTCTGCCGCCGATGCCCTTACGGAGTTGAGCTGGGACTCCGGGAGCGCAGCGCTGGAATAGATAAGTTAATCCTGCTTTTGAGAAGACTCAAGGACGCTCCGAGTCTGCCTGATGGCAGACTTCTGCGCTTATGCTTCGCTGCATTCGCAGCTCAGCGACTCGGCTTCGCCCGGGAGGCATCAGCCGACCTCCCTTCGGGAGGCACTTCTCT
>ERZ772772.68-NODE-68-length-56046-cov-5.146309_pt1 | contig 56046 bp, 60 predicted proteins | sample MGYA00511484_ERZ772772 | MGnify/ENA primary metagenome ERZ772772 (study PRJEB29015, sample SAMEA2737913) | human oral metagenome | biome: human oral; feature: human-associated habitat; material: dental | place: China | collected 2088 ... | reverse complement strand
GGGACGCGCGCCTGGGCTGCTAGCGCGGCTGGAGCTGGAATCACTCGCCCTGGGGCTGCTGCACAAGCTGCTGGCGGCTGACGGTGCAGCGCCCGCGCCTGCCGCCGCCCGCGCCCCCCGCCACTGGCAGCGCGCCGTGGACGAGGCCCTGCACATCCTGCATGCCGAGTGGAGCGAGCCGCTGACTATTGCCCGGCTGGCGCGCCGCGCGGGCATCAACGAGTGCTACCTGAAAGAGATGTTCCGCCAGCGCACAGGCCAGACCATCGCCGCCTACCTGCGCGCGCTGCGCATGGGCCACGCGCTGCGCCTGCTCGAATCAGGCCAGGCCACACTCCAGCAGGCTGCCCATGCCTGCGGCTACAGCCGCGCCGACAAATTCTCGCAAGCCTTCCGCCGCGTGCATGGAGTCATGCCCTCGCAAGTCAGCCGCCAGGCGGCGGCCAGCGCCCTAGCGGCCTGATAGCCCGTTCAAGGGCTCCCCGGACTGAAGCCAATGCACAAGGCATCAGTTCGAAAAATCAGCTTGGCGCGGCCTGAAAAAACTGAAGCGTGCAAGAGCAGCCGGGCCTACGGCAAAGCCTGCTGTCGATGGCTGCTACGCGGGCCAGCCTTTTGCCAAATAAAAACGCAAACGTACAAAAGACCAAGAAAAGCGAATTCCACACCTTCAAGGTGAAGCCCAAAAAACTGGACGGTTGAGCGCAGCTGAAGAGCGGTTGGGAATTTTCAGGGCAGCCTGATTTCCTGCGCCTTGGGGGCGAAGGGCCATTTGCGGTTGAGTTCGGTGATGAGGCCGTCCACCTGTTGCAGGCTGGATTCCACGTCGGCGCGCAGGCTGCCAAGGTCAGCGCTGGCTTCGCGCGCGTTGCCAGCAATGGCCTGGGCGTCTTTCAGGATGGCGTCGGCTTTTTCCAGCGCCTGGCGGGTGCTGGCGAGCAAGGCATTGAGTTCGCTCACGCTCACGCGGGCGCCCGCCACGAGGCCGTCTTTGCCGAGCACTTGCTGGTCGGCTTTTTGCACGGCGGCATCCACGTGCAGGGTCAGCTCAGACAGGCGCTTGATGAGCTGCTGGCTGGTGGAGAGCAGGTCGCTGGCGCGCTTGGCGTCCATGTCGTCGCCAGTGAGGGCGCCGATGAGGCCGGTTTTGACGCCATTGACGCGCTGGGCGAAGCGGCGCAGCTGCATGACGGCGTTGTTCAATTCGGAGTTTTCGTCGGTCATGCGCTTGATGTTGCCGAGCACATCGCGCGCGTCGGCCACCATGGCGGGAATTTCGGCAGAGACGTCGCCGCTGAGGACTTCGCGTTCAGCATCAGGCGGCAAGGGTTTGTCTTCCAGCATGCCGGTGAAGGCGCGCAGGCGAGCGCCGCCGACCAGGCCGCGCTCCAGGGTAAAGACGCTGGAGGCGCGCAGCCATTTGATGTCTTTGACAGGCACGTCAACCACGATGCGCACGCGCGCGTCTTCGCCCAGGCCAAAGCTGCGCACGCGGCCAATGGGAAAGCCGGCGAAGGTCATGTCCATGCCGACTTGCACGCCTTCGGCGTCATCCGACAGGAGGATGAGGCGCTGCGTTTCTTCGAACGCGCCGCGTATCCACATCAGGTACAGGCCGGAACACACGAGCAGCGCGGCCGTGGCAATCAGCAGCAGGGCAGCGCGCACTTGCAGGCGGCGCTCGGCGCGGGCCTGGGCGGCCGTGGGGGCGTCGTCATTGGCGCTGCCCGCGTCGATGATGGGCAGGGCGGCGGCGCTGGCGTCTTCGGTGGGAGGCAGGTCGGTCATGTCGTCAGTAGTAATTGCCAACGAGGGAGGCAATTTCAATCAGCAGCATCAGCGCGCACATTTGCACCAGCCCCTGCAGCTCCACGCTGGCGCGCGCGCGGCGTGGAATGTCGCGCAGGGCGTTGCCAACGGGCAGCAGGGCCACGGCAAAGGCGAAAAGGCCGGTTTTGAGCACAAAAATCATCAGCACCACGGGCGTGAAAATGTGCCCCACGGCCCGGTTGTAGGAAGGAATGCCCGCCAGCGTGAAGCCGTGCACGGCCAGATACGTCAGGATCAGCGAGATGGTGCAGCTCACCGCTGCCAGCATGATCACCGCGAACATGCCTGCCAGCACGCGCGGCAGCACTTCACGCTCCAGCGGAGATACGCCCCGGCGGCGCATGCTTTCCAGCGCGCCGCTCTTGCGCAGCTTGTAAAGCCCAGAGCCGCCCGGAACGCTGTAATTGATGGCCACGAACAACGCCGCCACCAACGGCACCAGCTCCAGCACCAGCACGCGCACCACCATGTTCAGCGCGTATTGCGACAGGCCGTAGGCAAAGGCTGTCACAACCACAATGCGGATAAGCACCACATTAAACAGCGCCATCAGCGTGGTAAAGCCCGCCAGCCCCGGCCCTGCCGCCGCGTAAATGTGCCGCAGCACCGCGCCGCCGCCCTGCCCGTGGTAGGACGATGGCGAAAACGCCAGCACCACCAGCTGCGCTCCTGTAAACAGCACTTGCCACCAACCCCTGCTCCACAGCAGAAAATTCTGCCCCAGCGCGCGCAGCCAGCGTGCCAGGCGGCCCAGCAACGAATGGGTTTCAGACAACATGGCGAAACGCGGGCTTATTTATGAATTGGTGAGAGATATAGAAAGAGCAGGCGGCGAGGCGCTTCAGACAGGTCAGCGGATGGGAAGCAGCGTGCAGCGTATCTTCAGTGCGCTTGTACCAGCGCTCCGGCCAGCGCGCCTTGCGGGGCCTGGCGCGTATTCAGCCGGAACTGCCACTGCCCGGCCAGCAGGCCATCGCGCTGAGACTGCGTCAAGACAGCGCGCCCCTCATGCGGACTAACGACCTTGCGGCCTGCGGGCAGCACATTCACGTCGCTGCCATCAGCCCCGCGCGCATAAAAACCTGCGCTCGTGACCGGCGAGGCCAGATTGCCAAAACGCAATTTCCAGCGCAGCAGGTTCGTTTCACGGTTGAATACTGCTACCAGCTCTCCCCGCCCGGCACCGTCGCCCAACAGCACCGCGCGCAAGGCCACGACTTCAGGCTGGCGATCTGGCTGTGCTTCGTGCGTGGCTGCGGGCGCTGGCTCCATCTGGACCGGCGGCGCCAGTTGTGGCGTGCCGCACCCTGCCGCCAACCAAGCTGCGCACACGCACACACAAGCCAGCGCCAGGCGGTGGGGCATGCACTTGTCGTTTTGCTTTGCGTTATTCATGCACCCAATCGTAGCCGCCCCGGTATGCCCCGCAGAAACAGAACGATAGGGCGCGAGCTTGCCGTGACATGCGGACTGCAATAAAATTTATAGCCTTTGGGGCTGCATTGGTTTCGACGTGGGTTGGAATCGCAGCGGTGCATGTCGAGGTTCAGTCACCTCGTAAAACAGCTGAAACAAAGTAACTGCAAACGACGAACGTTTCGCACTCGCTGCCTGATTGCGGCGAGCCTCGCAACAGCATGCCGATGGGCTGGGCAAGGGCGGCTTGAAGCCGTCCCGGCTGCGAGGGAATCTTCACCGGCTGGCCTGCTTCCGGGCGCCTTGGGCGCAGGCGAGAAACAAGGGCGCTGGCCCTGCCATCAGCGTGCGTCTGCGCGGCTTGCAGGGTGAGATACAAAACAGCACGCTAAACATGTAGATCTGCGCGAGGAAGATTTGCGGACGGGGGTTCAAATCCCCCCAGCTCCACCAATACCTGAAAACCCAACCCTTATCGGTTGGTTTTTCTTCTGCCCGCAGCGCCAGTGTTGGCGCGGTTCCGGGTGTTGGCCTCTTTAGCGGCATCCCTCTGACGGTGCCCATTTCCGGGCCGTTCGGCCCCGTTTTCTCTCTCTGTTCTCTGTCCGGCTCTTTACCGAAAAACGCCCCAAGCCCTGCAAAAACGCGGGTTTGCGCGCGTCCGGTTGCGTTTTTCGTCTGCTGGAGGCGATGCGACCGAGAATGCAACGGGCGTAAAAAAACCGCCCGGAGGCGGCGCGTGGTGAGGGTGCTGGTCATCAGCTTTTGGCCTGGATCATCTTGCGTTGCTGTTGCCAATCCAGCGGCAGGCTGCCGCTGCGGATCAGGTGCTCCAGCGCGATTCCGCTGCCTTCGGTCAGGCAGGACTCGACGACGTCCGGAGCCAGATGCACCAGCCGTGCAATGGTGCTGACCCGCCCGGGGTTGAGTCCTTCGGCCTGCGCGATCTCGGTCATCGAGGTAAAGCGCCCGTCGTCGAGAAGGCGCTGCCAATGGTGCGCCAGCCCCAGCGCCCGCACCAAGGCGCTGTCCTGCGCGGCGATTCGGGCTTCGCGCTCCTGCGCAGACTCATCCGCGAACGCCTGTGGTGCATTGAGTGGCGTGATGATCTTGCGGCGCACACCGCGCTTGACCAGCGTCCACGGAATGAACGTCTCCATCTTCACCCCGCCAGCCGGATTGGGGATCTGGAAGGTGACGGCTTCGCCGGTGAATTTGCCGATGTCTTTCTTGGCCATGTGCTGTCTCCTACGCGAAGGACTGGATGATCTGGCGCTGCTGCTGCCAGTCGACCGGAATGGGGTTGCGCTGAAACCAGATCAGCGTGAGTCGCCGGGGTTGGCGACCTGCGAGCAGTTGTTCGACGATGTCGGGGGCCAGCAGGGTCAGGCGCAGCAGTTCATTGACGGTGCTGTGGTGCAGACCCTCGGCCCGCGCAATGGCCGAACCGCTCTCAAACTCGCCCGCGTCCAGCAGGTGCTGCCAGTGGAAAGCCCGCGCCACTGCCTCAATGAGGGTCGGGTCGTGCGCTGCCGCGCCGGTGTCGGCCAGACGCCGGATACCCCGGCGCTTGAACACCAGCGGCACAAAGGTTTCGAGGGGGCCGGAATTGTTCATTGCGCCTCCACCTCGACCAGTTCTGCGCCGATGCTTTCCGGGGCAAATTCACCGATCAGCGCCTTCCAGCCCAGCTCGCGCCAACTCACTTTCAGGCCACCGGGGACGAGATCCACGCGCTCGACCATCAGGTTGACGATGCGGTGGCGCTCTGCCGGGTAGAGCCTCTCCCACACATCGCCCAAGCGGTGCATGGCCATCACCGCGACGTCCTCGGTGATCTGTGCGCCGTTGCGCTGGATGAACTGGCAGACCGCCGTGATCGCCTCGGGGCTGGCCAGCACGGATTTGATTTGCGCGACGGCCGCAGCCTCTACCTCGTCAGCCGGGATGCGCTCGTAGGTCTTGCCGCCTGCGCCGTAGCGCACTTCCGACTTCGACACGTAGTAGCGGTACTTGCGCCCGTTCTTGCGTGAGTAGGTCGGGTACATCCGCTCGCCGGTCGGCGCGTACAGTAGGCCGCGCAGCAAGGCATCGGTGCGCGACCTGATCTTGGTTTCCACCGACCTGGCGTGGCTGTCCTTGGCCAGCAGTTCATGCACCTTGCCCCACAGACCGTGGTCGATGATGGCCGGGTGTGCGCCGGGGTACCACGTGCCCTTGTGCGACAACTCGCCAAGGTAGATGCGGTTGCGCAGCAGCTTGTGCAGGTACTTCTTGTCGATGCGCGCACCGTTGCGTGTGCGCCCGTCCTGTGTCGTCCAGGCCTTGGTGGTGATGCCTTCCTGCGTCAGGCGGGCAGCGATCTGGGTGGGTGAGCCGATGGTCAGCATCTCCTCGAAGATGCGCCGCACCACCGCCGCCTCGGTGTCGTTGATGACCAGCAGGCGGTTCTCGACGTCATAGCCCAAGGGCGGCACACCACCCATCCACATGCCTTTGCGTTTGGCGGCCGCGATCTTGTCGCGGATGCGCTCGCCAGTCACCTCGCGCTCAAACTGGGCGAAAGACAGCAGCACGTTGAGCATCAACCGCCCCATCGAGGTGGTGGTGTTGAACTGCTGGGTGACCGACACGAAGGACACGTTGTGGCGCTCGAACACCTCGACCATCTTGGAGAAGTCGGCAAGGCTGCGCGTCAGGCGGTCAATCTTGTAGACCACCACGATGTCGATCAGGCCGCGCTCGATGTCCGCCAACAGGCGCTTCAGCCCCGGGCGATCTGTATTGCCGCCGGAAAACCCCGGATCGTCGTAATCGTCGGCCACCGGAATCCAGCCCTCGATGCGCTGGCTGGCCACAAAAGCGTGGCCCGCTTCCTTCTGCGCGTCGATGGAGTTGAACTCCTGATCGAGTCGCTCGTCCGAGGACACCCGGCAGTACACGGCGCAACGCTGGCGCGGCTTGTTGTGGGGAACGTTGCTCATTCGTAACCCTCCCCGGCGCGGCGCAGGCCGAAGAACAGTGGCCCCGACCACGGGCTGCCTGCGATGTGACGGGCAACGGCGGACAGGCTTTTGAACTGCTGGCCTTCGTACTCGAAGGTGCCGTCAGCGGTGACCCGGACGTGGTGATCGCGGTCACCCCACTCGCGCACCAGCACGGTGCCGGGGGCCAGCGAGATGTCCCTGGCCTTGCGCGGCTGCTTGATCTTGGAGTGGCGCACGCCGATGTTGACCAGCCGCCTGCGCGTGTCTGGATCAAGCCCGCCGAAGGCTTCTTCCTGCAATTTGTAGGCGATGCGCGATTCCAGATAGACGCGATTTATCTTGTCCGGACGGCGCGGGAAAAACCGATCCCAAAGCACCCAGACTTCGGTCATCGGCAAGGATGGCAAGGCCGCCACCTGTGCGGCCACTGATGTGTGTTGGTCGTTCATCACAACTGCTCCTGTTGATAGGGGGTTGTATGAACGCGCTGCTCGGGCAGGAAGCCAAGGCCAACTGCTCTTTGTTTCGGCTCATCCGCGACAAGGGTGCGGACGATGGCAGCCGCAAGGATGGCGGCGATTTCGCCAGCGCGGGCGCTGGCACTCATCGCCGAGGAAGATGCGAGTTCGAGGTTCTTCATGACGGCTCCGGGGAATAACAACCGTCATGGATAGTGAGCCTGATCTTCCGAAATGGATGGCAACGCAGGGTAATGACGACCCGAATTTCAGCCTGTCAGGATGGTCTCTTTCGCCACGGCCTTTTCGTCATCGTCATCACCGACCGGGGTGTCCAGGGGCGGCAAATTCAACTGCCACGCATGTGCGCCAGAGACTTTGACCAAGTAGTTTCGCCAGGGCGAAGTCTTGGAGAACAGATTGGCGGGCGCCGCAGCTTGTGCCTTCCATCAGCTTTTTGGTATTCACATGCGTGCCTGCCGTGTAGGCATCAACCAACCGCTGCAGCACGGCGATCTTGCCTTTGCCAGTTACTTGCCATGGAGCCTTGCCGGGGAGGTACAACACGGCGGCATGCCCGTCGACGGATATCTTCAAGCTCACGGCACTTCCGCCCCTGGCAGCCAGATGCCCATGGTGATACGCGACCTTGAGCTTGGCCGTGTCGATGGCCGATTTCGCATCAGCGGACGACAGGACATCCTCGATGGAAATCACCACGTTTGTCCCGGCGAACGGGAACGGGATTGATGCCGTCGTCAGCACAATGCCGGGAACGGCGCGAGGTCGCAGGCGCAGGGCCGTATCGACCTTGGCGTATTGCCGCTCGTTGGACATCTTCGCTGCGAAGTACAGCGCAACGGCATGACCATCGATGTCGATCTCACCCAAGAACACAGGCTCTTCATCGAGGTGTTTGCCGCGCACACCCTGCAACGCGCTACCAAGGGCGGTGATGATCTCCTCGCGCAGCCAGTTCAGATGCACCTTCCATCGCCGCGCATGCTTGACGGGCAGGGTCACGTCAGTGCCCGTCAGCGGGTCGCGGTAGCGCACCTGGTTAGCATCGGCGCATCGCTCCAGTTGAACCTTGAACGGCTCACCGTCGGCCAACTCGACCACTTTCTCGGTGATACGGTCGCCCTCGGTAATGATGCCCTCATCCTCAAAGCGGTCGATGTCGATCCCTAGCTGCGCCAGAGCGAAACCGTCCATCGGGCTGGTTGCGCATTCGAGAAGTCGCGCCACCTGAATGACGAGATTGGGATCGTCGACCCCGGAACCCGGGTGCAGCGGCTTGAGCACACCCAACGCTTCGAGCAACTGCGCTCCAGCCTGCCGAAGACGGCGGTCTTTTTCGCCTTGCAGGTTGCATCGACCCGGCTCAGCCAGCACGATGGACAGCGGTGTTTCTTTGGTTTCACCCTCGAACACCAGATCGGCCACCAAGGTCACGCCGATGATGGCTCCCGGCTGGGAGAACGGATGATTGCCCCATCGTCCGCTGATCACGTCATGCAGTTCGGCACCGCTGTCGATGTGCAGCGAAACAGCATCCGTCGAATGCCCGAGCAGGGCCTTGGCTTCGGTGAGGTAGAGGCGCTCGACCTTTGCGCCATCCAGACGCGGCTTTTCGTCCTTCAGCGGCAGTGCGAACCGCGACAGGTCGTATCGTGACCGGTTCAGTGGGCGATTCGATAACGGGGCTTTGAAGCCGTGCTTGGACAACACATTCGCCAGCGGAGCGCGTGTCGACAGGGTATGTGCATAGACCTCGACCACCTTGCGGTCCGGCGCGTAGATCAATGTGGCATCGCGCGCCGGGAAGTAGCAGAAGCTCTTGCGGTTGCGGTTGACGACCTGCACCGCCGTCACCTGATCCCCGGCAAACCGGACAACGAGGTAATGCGTGATCTGGGTGTCACCGTTTTTCTTCTCGTCAACCAGCGGTACGTAGACCACCTCGCACGGCTCGCCCAGTCGCATCGCGCTGGTGAGTTGCGCTTCCAGCTCCTTCTTGACGGAGTCGTTCCAGATGAAGGGTGGCGCGTCATCGCATGGCACGTCGAAGGCGTCGTAGAGGCGCTTGTTGCCTCGGATGTCGCTTGTGTTCAGGATCGACTCGGCGACATCGAACAGACGTGCAGCCTCGTCGGAATGGGTACGCATCCAAACCGAGCGACCGATCTCGCCGCCGTCCTGAGCCAAAAAGGTGTCGATCAGGGTGCTGTCGTTGAGCTGGTCGGCGACAGTCGTGAGGATTTGCGCGCCGCGCGGCGATGCCAGACGCAGGACGCGTAGCGCCTCCTGTTCGGCAGGGTCACGCAGATCCTTGCGCAGATGCCTGACGTGCTCAATCAGAGCGCTCGGGAGCGAAGCAGCATCCTGTGACCAGTCGAAGCCACGAGCAAGAGCCTGGCACTCTGGCAGCCCGCTGAAGTCCTTGATGACTGGAACCGGTGCTTTCTCGATCAAATCAAGCAGACAGTGCGCGTTGGTCAGGGTCTTTCTGCCCATTCAGTCTCCCTTCGGCCGTTCACATGGCCGCTGTCCATTGGCGCATGACCGCCACCGATTGAGTGAGGCCCTGCGCCAGCAGGGTGTCAAGGTATTCGTCCGCCGTCTTGGGGGGATTCTTCAGTGAGCGCCGATGACTGGCTGCGGCCTCCAACACGCCTGCGGGATGCAGATCCAGCAGGTCGACGATGAAGTCGTCCGGGTGCTGGGCCGCAAGGTTGTAGGGCTTGAGCGCGTCTGCCGGAAAGTCCTTGAGGTTGAAGGTCACGATCAAGCTGGCCCCGGAGTGGATGGCGGCCGCCGCCACGTGGCGGTCGTCCGGGTCAGGGAGATTGATCGACGGAATCAGGTACTCGAAACCTGTGACCAGACTGTCCCGGACGTGAGCGTCCATCAGCTGGCGGGTTCGGTTCAGCTGGTCTGGCGTCAAGTCGGGGCGGCTGGCCAGCACATTGCGCATCCACTCGTCGTGGATCATGCCGCTCCATCGCGCCCTGTACAGATCCGATAGCGCCAGATGCATCAGCAGGTCGCGCAGCGGTGCCGGGTAAAGCACGCAGGCGTCATAGACGACGGTGAAGTGCGAACTCATCTGGTCAGTAACCCATGCCGAGTTCCTGGGCCTGCGCGGCCAGTTCATCCAGTGCCTTGCGACGCTCGGCATCGATGCGCTTCTTGTAGGCGATCACGTCTTGGTAGCGCACGCGACGATGCGTGCCGATCTTGTGAAACGGCATTTCGCCTTTCTCCAGCAACTGGACAAGGAAGGGGCGCGAGACGTTGAGTACGTCGGCCGCCTCCTGGGTCGTCAGTTCGGCGTGGATCGGGATGATCGAGACCGCGTTGCCCTGGCCGATCTCGGTCAGCACTTCCAGCAGCAGACGCAGCGCCGAGGTCGGGACGCGCACAGTACGCACCGCTCCCTTGTCGTCATGGAAATCGATCTGCTGGGTTTCGGCGCGGGTCTGGAGCACGGTCGACAGCGCACGACCCGATTCACGGGCAAGCGCAATGTCCTCTGCGGAGGGAAGTTTCTTGGGGATGGCGGGAGCGTTCATGGAGGTCTCCTCGTCGAGGCAAAGTTCGATCTGAGGCATTATAAACGAAACAAACGAAATCGCAATAACCGAAACAACGGCATCGAATCGATACAGATCAATGACTTACGTCGGTTTCGCGGCGTGATGCGTGATCAATCTCTGCTCGTGATCGCCCAAAACGCACTCGCGCACACCCAAGGCATGGAGCAATTGAATAGGGACTCCCAAACAAAAGGAGTTCTGCAATGCAAAAACATGCCTCATCTGTTCAACCCGGCCGAAGCGTCACCCGGCCACTTCCGGACGGTGCCATCCGCATCGCCCTCGACGAAAACGAACTGGCCATCCGCTGGGGGCTTTCCGTCAAGACCCTGCGCCGCTGGCGGCAGGAACAGCTCGGCCCGGTCTTCTGCAAGCTCGGTGCCCGCGTCACCTACCTGATTCCCGAAATCGAAGCGTTCGAGCGTCGCGTTTCGCGGCACTCGACCTTCGCTCGTGCGTACCAGTGAGGAGAGCAGCCATGAAAGAACTGACTCTCTATCCCGCCGACCTCGCAGGAATGACCATCGCCCAGCTTGTGATGCTGTCGATCACCGATTTCGTCGTTGCCGAGCGCAATGTCGACGAAGCCGTTACTTATCTCAAGCAGCTTCGTGCCAAGCTGGATGCCGCCAAGTTGCAGCGTTTTGGCGAACAAGCCCGTGCCGCGCTGCGTGAATCGGGCCGCGACTTCGGCACTGCCCATGTCAACGATGGCGCGCTGCACGTCAGGTACGAGCTTCCCAAGAAGGTGACCTGGAATCAGGCCATCCTTAAGGAGATGGCCGAGCGCATCGCGGCTTCCGGCGAAAAGGTCGAGGACTACATCGACGTCAAACTGTCGGTGTCCGATTCCCGCTACTCCAACTGGCCCACGACGCTGCGCGAGCAGTTCGCCGCCGCGCGCACGGTGGAGGAAGGCAAGCCAAGCATCACCCTGACGCTCGATGGAGGTGCGGTATGAGCCTTCCCATCATCTCCGCGCAACAGCGCATGGCCGAACGCAAGGGTGTGAAGTTGCTGATGCTCGGCAAGTCCGGCATCGGCAAAACCTCCCGGCTCAAAGACCTCGATCCCAAAACCACGCTGTTTCTCGACATCGAGGCCGGTGATCTGGCGGTGGCTGATTGGCCCGGTGACACCATCCGTCCGACTTCGTGGCCGGAGTCACGCGATTTCTTCGTGTTCCTTGCGGGCCCGGACAAATCGCTGCCGCCGGAGTCTGCCTTTTCGCAGGCGCACTACGACCACGTCATCGAGAAGTTTGGCGATCCGGCGCAACTGGGCCGCTATCAGACCTTCTTCGTCGACTCGATCACGCAGCTGTCCCGCCAGTGCTTTGCGTGGTGCAAGACGCAGCCCGGGGCCATCAGCGACCGCTCCGGCAAGCCTGACTTGCGTGCCGCCTACGGCCTGCTTGGGCAGGAAATGATTAGCGCGCTCACCCACCTTCAGCACGCACGCGGCAGGAACGTGGTGTTCGTAGCCATTCTCGACGAGCGCCTTGATGACTTCAACCGCAAGGTGTTCGTACCACAGATCGAAGGCAGCAAGACCGCACTTGAGCTACCCGGCATCGTCGATGAGGTCGTGACGCTGGCCGAAATCAAGGCCGAGGACGGCAGTGCCTATCGCGCCTTCGTCACCCACACCCTCAATCCCTACGGCTTCCCTGCCAAAGACCGCAGCGGTCGCCTCGACCTGCTGGAGCCACCTGATCTCGGCGCACTGATCGCCAAGTGCGCAGGCGCAGCCATCGCGCCTGTCAGCGCCGCCACCCCGAATACCACCGAATCCAAGGAGTAACCGCCATGTCGTCAAACTATTTCGATTTTCAGGATGCCGACCCCCAACAGTCAGGCTTCGATCTGATCCCCAAAGGCACGCTGGCCCCGGTGCGCACGACGTTCAAGCCTGGCGGCTACGACGACCCCTCACAGGGGTGGGACGGCGGTTATGCAACCCAGTCTTTCGAGACCGGATCGATCTACCTCGCTGCCGAGTTCGTGATCACTGCGGGCGACTATGCCAAACGCAAGATGTGGTCGAACATCGGGCTTTACTCGCCCAAAGGTCCGACCTGGGGCCAGATGGGGCGCAGCTTCATCCGCGCCATCCTCAACAGCGCCCGCAACGTTCACCCGCAGGACAACAGCCCGCAGGCCGCCGCTGCGCGTCGCATCCAGGGTTTCCATGAGCTGGATGGCATCGAGTTCCTCGCCCGCATCGACATCGAAAAAGACGCCAAGGGCCAGGATCGCAACGTGATCAAGGTGGCGGTCGAACCTGACCACCCCGACTACGCCAAGTGGATGGGCGTGCCGCCCAAGACTTCCGGCGGTGGCGCGTCTGGCGCACCGGCGCAGGCTGCGCCCGCGTATCAGGCCCCGGCTCCGCAGCGCGCACCCGTGACGGGCAAACCGTCGTGGGCTCAGTGAGGGAGGTCGCCATGAACGCATCCATTCTCACTGCCAGCCACTACGGCGTTGTGCAATTTGGTGATCTCGATTGCGAGGCTGTCGTGCTCACCACTGGCGAGCGCGGCTATGTCCGTCGCCAGCTCATGAAGTTGCTGGGGTTTGCCGAGCGCCAAAGGGGTGACCGTTTTGCCAGTTTTCTGCGGGAATTTGCGCCTAACTCGTTGTCATCATTGAACAAAAAAGAGGCGACAATTTTGCTGCCGTCGGGCCAAAAGGCCCAGTTCTTCCCCGCTGGCATCATTGCCGACGTCACATCAGCGGTCGTTAAAGCTGCCATCGACGGCACGCTGCACAAAGCGCGGCGGGGCATTGTCTCGAACTGCATGAAGATCATGCGGGCGCTAGCCACCACGGGCGAGGTCGCGCTGATCGACGAGGCCACCGGCTACCAGCACCACCGGGCACCGGATGCGCTGCAGGAGTTGATCTCCAAACTGCTGCGCCAGTCCTGCGCTTCGTGGGAGCGACGCTTTCACCCGGACTACTACCGCGCCATCTACCGCTTGTTCGGCTGGAAGTACCAAGGCCACGACCAGAACCCGCCACACGTTGTTGGCCAGATCACGCTTCGCTGGGTCTATGGGCCGGTGCTGCCGGAGGACTTGCTGAACGAGATCCGCAATCGCAAGGGCATCTCGCAAAAGCACCACCAGTGGTTGTCCGATCAAGGCCTGGCACATCTGGAATCGCAGATTCACGCGGTCACGGCGATTGCACGCAGTTCGATGAGCTACCCCGACTTTAAGCGCCGCTGCGAAGCCGCGTTCGCTGGCGCTGCCCTGCAGTTGGGCCTGCTGCTCGATGAACTCGAGGAGGGGGCGTGAAATGCTGGGTCTGCAAACGACAGGCCCGGGGCTACGGCCACACCGACAACCGCCACGGTGTGGGCGATCCCCGGCGCTATCCCCTGGACTGGGTGTTCTGCTCTCGCCGCTGTCAGGACGCTTTTCACCTGATGTACGGCAATTGGGAGCGTGTGCAAAAGGGCTACCTGGACAAGACGGAGGTCGCCATGATCAATCCGTCTGATGTCGAACGGGCTGCGATGCGCCAGTGCCTCAAGGCTTTCGGTGAGGTGGCGGGCGAGATCGGCTTCACGAAACCGCTGGGTGACTACTCGGAAAGCGAGGCGCTGCGCGTCATCGACGCCATAGTCACCTGCTGGTCGGAGGCAATGGTGGCGCACCACGAGGCCACCAAGTTCCCGCCCCTGCGGGGCTTGCCTGCGACGCCTGACCCGCTGGCACCTGATGCCGCCAATCCGTTCGCGGATTTCAACGATGACATTCCGTTCTGAGGTGGCTGCGATGCTGGATTTCAACTCATCTTCAAGCCTCTCGGAACGTGTCACGGCGCTGGTCGATGCCGGGATGCAGCAGGCCCGCGAACGTCAGGCCGCACGCCAGTACCTCGGGGCTTCGCGTCTTGGCGTGGCCTGCGAGCGTGCGCTGCAGTTCGAGTACGCCAAGGCTCCCATCGACCACGGAAGCGATGCGCAGGCTCGGCTGTTGCGCGTCTTCGAGCGCGGTCACGTCATGGAGGACTGCATGGTGGCGTGGCTGCGGGACGCGGGTTTCGACCTGCGCACCCGCAAGGCAGACGGCGAGCAGTTCGGCTTCTCGGTGGCCGACGGTCGCCTGCAAGGCCACGTCGATGGCGTCATCGTTGCTGGCCCCGAGGGCTTTGCCTATCCCGCGCTCTGGGAGTGCAAGTGTCTTGGCAACAAGTCCTGGAGCGACCTGCAGAAAAAAGGCCTGGCCATCTCCAAGCCCATCTATGCGGCGCAGGTGGCGATCTACCAGGCCTATCTCGAACTGCACGAGCACCCGGCGATCTTCACGGCGCTCAACGCCGACACGATGGAAATCTACACCGAGCTTGTGCCCTTTGACGCGGCACTGGCCCAGCGCATGTCGGATCGGGCGGTGAAGGTCATCACGGCCACCGAAGCGGGCGAGCTTTTGCCGCGCGCCTTTCACGACCCGACCCACTTCGAATGCCGGATGTGCGCGTGGCAAGACCGCTGCTGGAGGACGCAGGAATGACTGGCAAACACACCCCGACGACTGCCATCGATCCCATGATTGATGCCAAGCAGGCTGCGGCTGCATTGCGCCTGCCGTACTACTGGTTCGCCGATCACGCGATGCGCAACAAGTACCGGATTCCGCATTACCTGATGGGTGGGCTTGTGCGCTATCGCTTGTCCGAACTGTCCGCTTGGGCGGCACGCAGCGCCGCCGTCAAGAAACGGGACGAGGATCAGGCCGAAGGATCGGACAAGGAAGGTGTCGATGCTTGACTTCAACGACACCTCAAAACCAGCCGAAACCCGACGCACTTTTGATGACAGCGAACGCGAGGCGCTGCGGGCAGGCTTGATCGCCGGTTTGCCCTCGGTGCTCGCCACCTTGTTCCCAGCAGGCAAGAAACGCCGGGGCAATTTCCTGATCGGTGACGTGCTGGGCAGTCCCGGCGACAGCCTTGAGGTGGTGCTCGATGGCGAGAAGGCGGGACTGTGGACGGATCGTGCCACAGGCGACGGCGGCGACATCTTCAATCTCATTGCCGGACATTGGGCGCTCAATATCCACACCGACTTCAACCGGGTGCTGGATGCGGCGGCCGAACTGCTAGGTCGTGCCCGCGAAATGCCGGTGCGCCGCTCTGGCAAGAAAGATATGCCCGTCGACGAGCTTGGTCCCGCCACGGCGAAGTGGGACTACCTCGATGCGAGCGGCAAGCTGATCGCGGTGGTCTACCGCTATGACCCGCCCGGGCAGAAGAAGCAGTTTCGCCCGTGGGACGCCAAGCGGCGCAAGATGACGCCACCCGATCCTCGCCCGCTCTACAACCAGCCGGGAATGGTCAGCGCCGCGCAGGTGGTGCTGGTCGAAGGCGAGAAATGCGCGCAGACCTTGATCGACGTAGGTATCGTGGCGACCACAGCTATGCACGGAGCGAACGCGCCAGTGGACAAGACCGACTGGTCGCCATTGGCCGGAAAGGCCGTGCTGATCTGGCCCGACCGCGACAAACCGGGCTGGGAGTACGCCACGCAAGCGGCGCAGGCCATCCTGTCGGCCGGGGCCAAGTCCTGCCACATCCTGTACCCGCCTGAGGAAGCCGCCGAGGGCTGGGACGCGGCGGACGCCATCGCTGAGGGCTTTGATGTCGCCACCTTCCTCACCCACGGCCCGCGTCTGCAGATGCACGATGTGACCGATGAGGCCGAGCCGGTGGTCAGCAGCGACGAATCCGTCTGGAGCACCGAAGATGCGCTGGCGCTGTCCTTCACCCGGCGCTACCACCGCGACTGGCGCTATGTGGCGACCTGGGGGCGATGGCTGGTGTGGGACGGGCAACGCTGGCGTACCGAGGACACGCTCGCTGCCACCGACCTGATCCGAAGCGTCTGCCGTCAAGCCGCCGTGCGTGCCGACAACCCCAAGGTCGCCGTCAAGCTGGCCAGTGCCAGTACGGTCGGTGGCGTCGAACGGCTGGCGCGTGCGGATCGCAGGCACGCGGCCATCACCGATGAATGGGATGCCGATCCGTGGCTGCTCAACACGCCCGGTGGTGTGGTTGATCTCAAGACGGGCCGGATGCGCCCGCACGAGCGCGCCGACCGGATGACCAAGATCACCACGGCCACGCCCAGCGGTGATTGCCCGACCTGGAAGCAGTTCATTGACGAGGTGACTGGCGGCGACAAGGCGCTTCAGGCTTACCTGCAACGGATGGTCGGCTACGCGCTGACCGGATCGACGCAGGAGCACGCGCTGTTTTTCCTGTACGGCACGGGCGCAAACGGCAAGTCGGTGTTCGTCAACACCTTGGCCACCATTCTCGGTGACTACGCCACCAACGCGCCCATGGACACCTTCATGGAAACGCGCACCGACCGCCACCCGACCGATATGGCCGGACTGCGCGGGGCGCGCTTCGTGGCTGCCATCGAAACCGAACAGGGCAAGCGCTGGGCCGAGTCCAAGCTCAAAAACCTGACCGGCGGCGACAAGATCTCCGCGCGCTTCATGCGCCAGGACTTCTTCGAGTTCCTCCCGCAGTTCAAGCTGTTCGTGGCGGGCAACCACAAACCGGCCATCCGCAACATCGACGAGGCCATGAAACGCAGGCTGCACCTGATCCCGTTCACGATCACCGTGCCGCCCGAGCGCCGCGACAAGAACCTGCAACAAAAGCTGCTGACCGAGCGCGACGGCATCCTCGCTTGGGCCGTGCAGGGCTGTCTGGACTGGCAGCGCCACGGTCGGCTTGATCCGCCACAGCGCGTGGTGGAGGCCACCGAGGAGTACTTCGAGGCCGAGGACGCGCTGGGGCGCTGGCTGGATGAACGCTGCATCCGCACCCCGAACGCCAGATCCCTGACCGCCGAACTGTTCTCCGACTGGAAGCAATGGGCTGAAGCTGCGGGTGAGTTCACCGGATCGCAGAAGCGTTTTGCCGACCTGCTGCTCACCCGGGGATTGGACAAATGGCGCAACGGCATGGGCTTGCGCGGGTTTCAGGGCATTGGTCTCAAGTACCCGCCTGCACCCGTCTACACCCCTTACGCCGATAACTGAAACAAGCGCATCTGACGGATCGGACGGACTACGTCGTAACTCCTACACGTGCGCGTGCGCGCGCGCCTCATGGAGACTTTCGATATCACCCGTCCGATCCGTCAGACCCGCCAAAAACGAGGACTGACACCATGACCACGACCATTCTTGCCCTGGATCTGGGCACCACCACCGGCTGGGCGCTGCGCGGCAGCGACGGTCACATCACCAGCGGTGCCGAGAGCTTCCGGCCACAGCGATTTGAAGGCGGCGGCATGCGCTTTCTGCGCTTCAAACGCTGGCTCACCGAGATCAAGCAGTCCTGCGACGGCATCGACGCGCTGCACTTTGAGGAAGTACGCCGCCACGTCTCGACCGATGCGGCGCATGCCTACGGCGGCTTCATGGCCACGCTCACCGCCTGGTGCGAGCACCACCAGATCCCGTATCAGGGCGTGCCGGTCAGCACCAACAAAAAGCACGCCACCGGCAAAGGCAATGCGGGCAAAGGCGAGGTGATTGCTGCCATGCGCGCACGCGGCCACTGCCCTTCGGATGACAACGAAGCCGATGCGCTGGCCTTGCTGCATTGGGCCATCCAGCACCACGACGTGGAACAGGAGGTGTAAGGTGACCCGCAAACACTGGACGATTGACGAGGTGGCCGCACGCTACGAAGAAGCCGCCCGTACTGGACGACGCCTGCCACCCGTTCGGGTACAGGGCTACTTCAACGTCTGGCCCGCCATCGTGCGCCAGCAGTGGGAACGCTTGTCGGCGGACGAGCAGCCGCGCCACTACTTCCCGCCCAGTCCTGAAGCGGTTGACCGGATGCTGGAGACGATGCGTTGGATGCAATGGCTGGACGTCGAACAGCGGCACCTCGTATGGATGCGCAGCGACCGCCAGCCCTGGCGAAATATCTGTGGGCGCTTCGGCTGTGACCGCACGACGGCGTGGCGGCGCTGGCAGCGGGCGCTGGAGATCGTGGTCAATCACCTGAATGAGACCGTGCATTGATCCGTGGGCAAGTGGCATATATAATAACTGTTATTAATAGTTAGGAGACTGGCCATGCCCACCAGCGTTGCTCTCGGCAATCACTTCGAAACTTTCATCCGCGATCAGGTGCAAAGCGGTCGCTTCAACAACGTCAGCGAGGTTGTGCGTGCCGGACTGCGTTTGCTGGAAGAGCGTGAGGAGCGCAGGCAACTGGAACTTGAAGCCCTGCGTGCGGAAATTGCGGCAGGCCGTGCCAGCGGCCCTGCCATCTCTGCCGACACGGTATTCGACCGCTTGGAGGCCAAGTACGCCGCACAGGCTGATCGTTGATGCGGCTGGCTTTCACCCCACTGGCCGAGCAAGACCTCGAAGCCATCGCCGATTACATCGCAGCCGACAACCCCACGCGTGCCCTGAGCTTTGTGCGCGAGCTGCGGGTGCAGTGCCAGCGCATCACCCTCAACCTATCCGGCTATCGCCTGCGCCCCGAACTGGGCGACGGCATCCGCTCCTGCGCCCACGGTCGCTACGTCATCTTTTTCGAGTGTGAGTCCGATGGGGTGTTGATCGTGCGCATCCTGCACGGTGCGCGCGATCTGCCTGCGGTGTTTGCTGCAGATGACGAATAACCGACTCGGCCGCCGCCCAAAAACGTGGGCAATTTAGGGTAATGCTTGCCGTTTTTGTCCTTGCTTTTGACTGTTTGTCCGTTTCAAGGCTCTGGCGGCCTGCAACAAATCACCCCGGTCGGGGGTAGTATTTCAGCTATCTTCTGGACAGCGGTGGCGGTTCGGCGAGCGGCCCGGGGAAAACGGGCCCTTCCTGCCCAAAATCCCATGCGGGGGGCGCGAGCGCGACGCTTTTTTAGCGTCAGAGCGCGGGCAAGGTTACCAGTGGGCAGGTTACCGGCCCCGGTTACCACCCCAAGGCGCAGTTACCACTGTCCCAGATTCATCACTCACTCCAACCCGTCCGGCGGCAACGCTTGGCGGGTTTTGTTTTTGGGATTTCCACTTTGAACACGCTCAACGTCGAGTACCGCAAGGTCGAGGCGCTGATTCCCTACGCCCGCAACCCGCGCACGCACGCCGAGAGCCAGATCGCCAAGATCGCGGCCAGCATCGTCGAGTACGGCTGGACAAACCCGATCCTGGTCGATGGCGACAACGGCATCATTGCCGGACACGGGCGTCTGGCCGCCGCCCGCAAGCTGGGGCTGGCTGAGGTGCCGGTGATTGAACTGGCGCACCTCACCGTCGCGCAAAAGCGCGCGCTGGTGATCGCGGACAACCGGCTGGCGCTGGATGCTGGCTGGGACGAGGAAATGCTGGCGCTGGAACTGGCCGATCTGTCCGAGGCTGGATACAACCTGGCGTTGACCGGCTTCGAGGATGCCGAGATCGAGGCACTGCTCGCCGGTGATGTGCTGGGCACCGAGCCTGATGCCGAGACGGAACCAGACGCTGATGAGCCGGACGCTGCGGACGATGTGCCGGACGCGCCCGTCTTGGCGGTGTCCCGTTCCGGCGATGTCTGGGGTATCGGTCAGCACCGCCTGATCTGTGGCGACGCCAGCGACCGGAGCGTGGTCGCCACGCTGATGAACGGTGAGACGGCGAAGTTGTGCGTCACCTCGCCGCCCTACGGCAACCAGCGCGACTACACCTCGGGCGGTATCGACGATTGGGATGGCCTGATGCGCGGTGTGTTCGCCCACCTGCCGATGGCGGAGGGCGGCCAGGTGCTGGTCAATCTGGGCCTTATCCACCGTGACAACGAAGTGATCCCGTATTGGGATGCTTGGCTCGAGTGGATGCGCCAGCAGGGCTGGCGGCGCTTCGCGTGGTACGTCTGGGATCAAGGGCCGGGAATGCCCGGTGACTGGCAGGGCCGACTGGCTCCGAGCTTCGAGTTCGTTTTTCACTTCAATCGTGAAAGTCGCAAGCCCAACAAGATCGTGCCCTGCAAGCACGCAGGCCAGGAATCGCACCTGCGCGCCGATGGTTCCTCCACCGCGATGCGTGGCAAGGACGGCGAAGTCGGTGGCTGGACGCACAAGGGGCAGCCTACGCAGGACACGCGCATCCCCGACAGCGTGATCCGCGTGATGCGGCACAAGGGCAAGATCGGGCAGGACATCGACCATCCCGCCGTGTTCCCGGTCGCGTTGCCGCAATTCGTGATCGAGGCTTACACCGATGCGGGTGACACCGTGTACGAACCCTTTGGCGGCAGCGGCACCACGATGCTGGCGGCCGAGCGCACAGGTCGCATCTGCCGCAGCGTGGAGATCGCGCCAGAGTACGTGGATGTGGCCATCAAGCGCTTCCAGCAGAATCATCCCGGCGTGCCGATCACTCTGATCGCCACCGGCCAATCCTTCGAGCAAGTCGCCGCCGAGCGCGCTGCTGCCGTTGATGCAGAGGTGGCGGTATGAGTTGGCTCGCTGACAAGATCGAGCAGTGGCCGACGGCCAGACTGCTTCCCTACGCCCGCAATGCGCGAACGCACTCGGATGATCAGGTGGCGCAGATCGCCGCCAGCATTGCCGAGTTCGGGTTCACCAACCCGATCCTTGCGGGCAGCGACGGCATCATTGTTGCGGGCCACGGTCGGCTCGCTGCTGCCCAAAAGCTCGGCCTGGAGCTTGTGCCGGTGGTCGTGCTTGATCACCTGACACCGACCCAGCGCCGCGCACTGGTCATCGCGGACAACCGCATTGCCGAGAACGCAGGCTGGGATTTGGACGTGCTGCGGATCGAACTGGACGCCTTGCAGCTGGAAGGCTTCGATCTGGACATCACCGGCTTCGACGCCGACGCCCTGGCCGAACTGATCGCAGGCGATGAGCCGGACTTTGATGGCCAGACCGACGAAGATGCAGTGCCCGAGGTTACCGAGACGCCGATCTCCCGCCCGGGCGACGTGTGGATCATGGGCCAGCACCGGCTGCTGTGCGGTGATGCCACCGTGGCCGAGAATTCACCGACCCGCCCTACAACGTGAACTACGCCAACAGTGCCAAGGACAAGATGCGCGGCAAGGATCGCGCCATCCTCAACGACAACCTGGGCGAAGGCTTTTACGACTTCCTGCTGGCGGCGCTGACCCCGACGGTGGCGCACTGCCGGGGAGCCATCTACGTGGCGATGTCGTCCAGCGAACTGGACACGCTGCAATCGGCCTTTCGCGCGGCGGGCGGCCACTGGTCAACCTTCATCATTTGGGCGAAAAACACCTTCACCCTGGGCCGCGCCGACTACCAGCGCCAGTACGAGCCAATCCTGTACGGATGGCCCGAAGGCGCGCAGCGCCATTGGTGCGGCGACCGCGATCAAGGGGATGTGTGGAGCATCAAGAAGCCGCAGAAGAACGACCTGCACCCGACGATGAAGCCGGTGGAACTGGTGGAGCGGGCGATCCGCAATTCCAGCCGCCCCGGCAATGTGGTGCTCGATCCCTTTGGCGGTTCCGGCACGACGCTGATTGCGGCGGAGAAGTCAGGCCGCATCGCGCGGCTGATCGAACTGGATCCGAAATACGTGGATGTGATCGTGCGCCGGTGGGAGGAGTTCACCGGCAAACAGGCTATCCGCGAGGTCAGTAAACTGCTTGGGGCAAAGTCTTGAATTTTACATGGTCACGCCCCATGTAAGATTCGGGTGATTTTGCCCTGCACTTCTAAATGGAGACTTTCCATGGGAAAAGTAATTAGCGATTTGAAAGGCACAGCCTCTGAGCTTTTTGAAAACCGTGCCTACGACCAGTTGGTTGAAAAGGTTGGAGAAGATGGTGCGTTGCGTGCCATATTAAGCAAACTAAACGAACGCAACATTTCTGTGCCCGAGTGGCAAAACTACCGTAAGGTACGTGAAGTGATGCATCGAACCCCGCTTGGAATTAACGAAACATTGAAGGAAGTTGATGATCTAAGTAATGGCTGCCTTGAGTGAGTGCTAGGGCCTGTTGACACTTGACTTTTGCAGTGTCGTTGGTGCCAGAAAGTGGTAGCTGCAAGGCAAAAATGCTCGCCAATGGCCACCCATTGACGAGCATTTTTAACGCCGTAGATGCCGCTTCTATGGAGGTGGCGACGCCAAAGGGTTGAGTATCAATACGACCTAGTTGTCAGGTATTGAGGAAGAATTTGCCACAAACCCCTAGCCTCGAAAGCTTTCTTTTGGATCGATATAGGACTCTTTTTTTATACGATCCCACTCTTCCTTCAGAATCTCTTGTAGTTTTATGACAATATTAGAAATGACTTTTTCAAATTCAGCCTGGATTTTTTTTGGTGAGATAAAGGAAAATTTATCTCTTTGATAAAGAATTGTTAGTTGCTCTAGGCTTTGCATCATCTTCTGAATATCTTGATGTTTTTCTTCGGTCATGTTTAGTCTAAGCTCGATTCTTAGTTGAATTTCATGTGCATCTCGCCTCATCGTTGCTATAGGCTGCGAGAACTCTTTCAATTCATCATCACTAACTAGTTCGGACCTTGGTTTGCTAACCATGGCATCCCATCGGAAAGAAATATCCTGCCATATGGAAAGATATGCAGCCATGTCTTTGCGCAATTCATCAATCCATATTTGGCGCTTCGCTGCAATGTTTGCAGAGGCTGTTCTACGGGATGCCAACTCTTGTATGGCAAGTTGGTCTTCAAGAGCACGTTTCTGCTGCTCAGATTGTTGGCTTGCTAACTTTTCTTGAGTGCGACGTTGCCAACGGGAAATGGAAATTTGAGTTATTGCACTGACAATAGTAGAAATTAATGACACTACCAAAGTAGAGCCGGCAATCCACACTTTATTAATGAACTCTACGTTCTGAATAGCGCGATCAACTAATTGCTGTAAGTATGTTAAATCTTCTGGATTCATTTCTATCATCCTCATTTTGTATGCAGTAAGCCCCCATGAATTGGGTTCTTTCCGGCATTTTCAAGGCTTCAGTGCGATAGATTCTACTTGCTATCCTTCGGTTTGTCGGAGGTGATGCTCAGGCCCAGCTTTTTCTTGAAGGCTCCGGCGAAGGTGCCGCGCACCGTGTGTGCCTGCCAGCCGGTGGCGGCGCAGATTTGGCTGATGGTCGCGCCCTCGGGACGTTGCAGCATCCGGATCACTTCGGCCTGCTTGCTGTTCTCGCGCGTGCGCGGCGGCTTGGCGGGCGGTGTGAAGGATGCTTCGGCTTGCGCCACGGCGGCTTCCAGTTCGGCATCCGTGTCTGCGGCCGAGCCCTGCGGCGCTTGCGCGTTGGCAATGATCGTGTCGATGCTTGGGCGCTTCATGCCCAAGGCGTCGTAGCCCTCGGCGGCGACGCGCCAGCCCTGGCCATCGGGCGTGATCAGGGCGCAGTTGAACAGGCCGTCCAGCACCTTCTTGCGTGCGCCGCCTTTGATGTTGTCGGGGAACCATTCGATCTTGCCCGCGCTGGTGTTGATGGCTTTGGAGAGGATGGCGTGCTGGGCCGGGGTGAGTTGGATGGTCATTTGCTGCTCCTTCGTGCTTGGTGGATGACGATGCAATGAACGCGCTGTTTCCGATGGAAGCCAAGCTCAATTCGCAGACCCAGTGGCAAATAAGCGAACAAATGATTGAAGGTGACCCCGAAGGCCATGAACGGACTCTCGATTCGCGCCTACGCGCGCCACCGTGGCGTGTCGCACGTGGCCGTGAAGAAGGCCATCGACACCGGACGGATCACCGCACTGCCGGACGGCACGATTGATCCGGACACTGCTGACGCGCAGTGGGCACAAAACACATTGCAACCACGTCGGGCCGTTGCACCGCAAAAGCCCGCCACCCCCAAAGCGCGGCCCGCCACCGCAGGCACAGCGCCGCCGCACGAGGCACCCGAGCCGAGCACGCCACCGCTGTCAGCGGGCGGCACCTCGCTGCTGCAAGCGCGCACCGTCAACGAAGTGCTCAAGGCCCAACTTAACAAGGTGGAGTTGGCGCACCGCAAGAAGGAACTGGTGGATCGGGCGCAGGCCGTGGCGCACGTTTTCAAGCTGGCGCGCATCGAACGCGATGCCTGGCTCAACTGGCCAGCACGCATCTCGGGGCAGATGGCCTCAGCGCTCGGCGTCGATGCGCACCAGATGCACGTCGCGCTGGAAGCCGCCGTGCGCGAGCACCTGATCGAACTGGGCGAACTGCGCCCCAGAGTCGATTGATCGGGGATTGACAACGATGAACGATTACGAAGGCGCGCAGGAGATCGAACGTGCGTGGCGCGACGGCTTGACACCCGACCCGTTGCTCACCGTCTCGGAGTGGTCGGATCGGCACCGGATGCTTTCAAGCAAGGCGTCCGCTGAGCCGGGGCGCTGGCGCACCAGCCGCACGCCGTATTTGAAGGACATCATGGACTGCCTGTCGCCGACCTCGCCGGTCGAGCGCGTGGTGTTCATGAAGGCGGCCCAGCTTGGCGCAACCGAGATGGGCAGCAACTGGATTGGCTATGTGATCCACCACGCGCCGGGGCCGATGATGGCGGTGTGGCCGACGGTGGAGATGGCCAAACGCAACTCGAAACAGCGGATTGACCCCTTGATCGAGGAGTCGGCGGCGCTGGCGGAACTGATCGCTCCGGCGCGCTCACGGGATTCGGGCAACACGATTCTGGCCAAGGAGTTCCGTGGCGGGGTGCTGGTGATGACCGGGGCCAACAGCGCCGTGGGCCTGCGCTCGATGCCGGTGCGCTATCTGTTCCTCGACGAGGTGGACGGCTACCCGCTGGACGTGGAAGGCGAAGGCGATGCGATCTCCTTGGCCGAGGCGCGCACACGCACCTTTGCGCGCCGCAAGATTTTCATTGTCTCGACGCCGGCGATTGCGGGCGCTTCCGCCATCGAGCGCGAGTACGAAGCCAGCGACCAGCGTCGCTATTTCGTGCCGTGCCCGCACTGCAAGCACCCGCAATGGCTGCGATTCGAGCAGCTGCGCTGGGACAAGGGCCAGCCGGAAACAGCGGCCTACGTCTGCGAGTCCTGCGGCACGGCGATTGCCGAGCACCACAAGACGTGGATGCTGGAGCGTGGTGAGTGGCGAGCGATGGCCCAGGATGCCAGTCCCAAGACGGCGGGGTTTCACCTCTCGTCGCTGTACAGCCCGGTGGGCTGGCGCGCGTGGCGCCGCAGCGTGGGAAGCGGCGGTCAACAAAGAATCGGGATCGGCCGCCGCGATCAAGACCTTCAAAAACACCGAATTGGGTGAGACCTGGGTCGAAGAAGGCGAAGCGCTCGACTGGCAGCGGCTGGTCGAGCGCCGGGAGGACTACCGGATTGGCAGCGTGCCCGCAGGCGGTCTGCTGCTGACCGCTGGTGCGGACGTGCAAAAGGACCGCATCGAGGTGTCGGTGTGGGCCTTCGGGCGTGGCAAGGAGTCCTGGCTGATCGAGCACCGCGTGCTGATGGGGGATACGGCGCGGAACACGGTGTGGAAAGCCCTGGCCGCGATGCTGGCCGAGCAGTGGACGCACGCCTGCGGAGCGCAGATGCCGCTGGCGCGCCTTGCGCTGGACACCGGCTTTGCCACTCAGGAAGCCTACGCCTCCGTGCGTGCCTGCCACGATCCGCGCGTGATGGCCGTCAAAGGCGTGGCGCGCGGCGCGGCCTTGATTGGCACGCCAACGGCAGTGGATATGACGCAGGGCGGCAAGAAGCTGCGCCGGGGCATCAAGGTGTACTCGGTGGCGGGCGGCATCGCCAAGCTGGAGCTTTACAACAACCTGCGCAAGACGCCGGAGGTGGCCGAGGATGGGGTCGCGATTCGCTACCCCACCGGCTTCGTCCACCTGCCCAAGCTGGATGCCGAGTACCTGCAGCAACTGTGCGCCGAGCAACTGATTACCCGCCGTGACCGCAACGGCTTCCCCGTGCGCGAATGGCAAAAGATGCGCGAGCGCAACGAGGCGCTGGACTGCTACGTGTACGCCCGCGCCGCCGCGTCTAACGCGGGGCTGGATCGCTTCGAGGAACGCCACTGGCGCGAACTGGAGCGGCAGATCGGGGTAGCGCCCCCGCCGGATGAGCCGCCGCCCATCCACGACATCGAATTGAACGAGGCCACCCCCAGCGGTGGCCTCGCTGTTTCTGGCAACCGCAATACCGGCAGGCGCGTCATCAAGAGCCGCTGGTTGACTCGATGAGGACACCGTGACCTACACCAATGCACAACTCAGAACGCTCCGGAAGGCCTTGGCCACGGGCGAGCGCCGCGTGAGTTTCGGCGACAAGACGGTCGAATACCGCAGCATCGACGAACTGCAGGCGGCCATTCGCACGGTCGAGTCCGAAATCGCACGCAGCCGGGGCACACCCGCCAAGCGCCAGATCCGCGTCACCACGGCAAAGGGGTTCTGATGGCCTGGACAGCATCACGAACGCGAGCGACTTGGTTTGGCAAGCTGCGCAGCCTGTTCGGCCAGCAGCCTGTCCACGAAGCCGCAGGCCGTGGCCGCCGCGCACTGGCGTGGACACCCGGCAACCCCGGCGCGGTGGCGGCGATGCTGGCCACCAGCACCGAGTTGCGCATCAAAAGCCGCGACCTCGTGCGCCGCAATGCGTGGGCGCAGGCCGGTATCGAAGCCTTTGTCGCCAACGCGGTCGGCACGGGCATCAAGCCGCAAAGCCTGTCAGATGACGAAGGCTTCAAGACCGCCGTGCAGGCGCTGTGGCGCGATTGGGTGGAGGAAGCCGACGCGGCAGGCCAGACCGATTTCTACGGCCTGCAGGCACTGGCCTGTCGGGCGATGCTCGAAGGCGGCGAATGCCTGATCCGCCTGCGCCCGCGCCGTCCTGAGGATGGCCTCTCGGTGCCCTTGCAGCTGCAACTGCTGGAGCCGGAGCATCTGCCGATCTCGCTCAACACCGATCTGCCCGCTACCGGAGGGGCTTCCAGCCCAGGCAACACGGTGCGCTCGGGCATCGAGTTCGACGCGATGGGGCGGCGTGTGGCCTACCACCTGTACCGCTCGCATCCCGAGGATGGCGGTCTTGCGCCGATGTCCGGCCACGGCGGCATGGACACGGTGCGTATCCCGGCTGCGGAGATCGTTCACCTCTATCGCGTGTTGCGCCCGGGCCAGATCCGGGGCGAACCGTGGCTGTCGCGGGCGCTGGTCAAGTTGAACGAGCTGGATCAGTACGACGACGCCGAACTGGTGCGCAAGAAAACCACCGCGATGTTTGCGGGTTTCGTCACGCGCCAGAACCCCGAGGACAACCTGATGGGTGAAGGCGCGACGGATGCCGACGGCATCGCGCTCGCCGGACTGGAACCCGGCACCTTGCAGATTCTGGAGCCGGGTGAGGACATCAAGTTCTCCGACCCGGCAGATGTGGGCGGTTCGTACTCGGAGTTCCTGCGCACACAGTTCCGGGCCGTGGCCGCCGCCATCGGCATCACCTACGAGCAGTTGACCGGCGATCTGACCGGCGTGAACTACTCGTCCATCCGCGCCGGGATGCTGGAGTTCCACCGCCGCTGCGAGATGGTGCAGCACGGCGTGCTGGTGCACCAGCTGTGCCGCCCGGTGTGGGCTGCGTGGATGAAGCAGGCCGTGCTCGCAGGGGTGCTGGATGCACCCGGGTTCGCGCGTGGCGGGCCTGCGCGGCGTCGCCAGTACCTCGCGGCGAAGTGGGTGCCGCAGGGCTGGCAGTGGGTCGATCCGGAGAAGGAGTTCAAGGCGATGCTGCTGGCGATCCGCTCCGGCCTGATGTCGCGCTCGGAAGCCATCTCGGCCAACGGCTACGACGCCGAGGACATCGACAGGGAGATCGCTGCCGACAACCAGCGTGCCGACGACCTTGGTCTGATCTTCGACTCCGACGCCCGCTACACGACGCGGGACGGCTCCATCGCCAAACCCAGCCGCGATCCGCTCGCGCCCGATGACACCGGCATCGGCTTGTCGGGCTGAACGCCTGACGTTTTCCAAAGGAATCTCATGACCGTGCTGCCCCATCTGGCGGCGCGCCTGTTTGGCGTGCCGCTGGCGATCCATCGCCCCAAACTTGACGTGATCCTGGCCGTGCTTGGCCCCCGCGTAGGGATGGCCGATCTGCCCTCCGCTGCGGCCTACACACCGCCCGAGCGCCCATCCCTCGCCACCACAGTGCCACCCGGTGTGGCCGTGATTCCCATCCACGGCACGCTGGTACGCCGTACCGTGGGGCTGGAGGCCGAGTCGGGTCTGACCAGCTACACCAGTCTTGCCGCGCAACTGGACGCCGCTATCGGCAATCCGGCGGTGTCGGCCATCCTGCTCGACATTGATTCGCCCGGTGGCGAGTCGGGCGGCGTGTTCGATCTGGCCGACCGCATCCGTGCTGCCAGTCAGATCAAACCGATCTGGGCCGTGGCCAATGACATGGCGTTTTCTGCGGCCTACGCGCTGGCGTCCGCTGCCAGCCGGGTGTTTGTCTCGCGCACCGGCGGCGTTGGCTCGATTGGCGTGATTGCGATGCACGTCGATCAGTCCCAGAAGGACGCGCAGGACGGCGTTCATTACACCGCCGTGTTCGCGGGCGAGCGCAAGAACGACCTCAACCCGCACGAGCCGATCTCCAGCGAGGCCCGCGCCTTCCTCAAGGCCGAGGTCAATCGCATCTATGGCCTGCTCGTCGAAACGGTGGCCCGCCACCGGGGCATGGAGGCATCCGCCGTGCGCGACACCGAGGCCGGTCTGTTCTTCGGGCAGGCGGCTGTGGCCATGGGTCTTGCCGACGCCATCGGCAGCTTCGACGAGGCGCTGGCGCAACTGCACGCATCCCTTTCCCCCAACCCGACGCCCGTGGCCCTGGTCACTCGGGCGGGCTTTTCCTGCAACCACCCCAAGGAGTCACTGATGACTGATGAAACCGACACCGCTGCGCTTGACCGGCCTCTGGCCGATCCTGCTGGCAGTGACATTCAACCGCCCGCCGCTGCCACCTTGAGTGTGGCCGATGCCGTCGAGATCGCGCAGACCTGCCAGCTTGCCGGTCGTGCCGACCTGATCGCGGGCTTTCTCGAAACCAACACGTCGCCCGCCCAGGTGCGCAGCCAGCTTCTGGTCGCGCAGGCCGAAGCCAGCCCGGAAATCACCAGTCGCATCGCACCCGACGCTGCGAACCCTCCGGCCAGTAATCCACTGATCGACGCGGCCAAGCAACTCGCCGCGCAGTCCGCCAAGAAGGAGATCTGACATGCCCACCTTCACTGAACCGCTGAATCTGGGCGATCTGCTCAAGTACGAAGCGCCCAATCTCTACTCGCGCGACCGCATCGCCGTCGCTTCCGGCCAGAACCTGCCGCTGGGTGCGGTGCTGGGCATTGTCACCGCCAGCGGCAAATACAAGCAGATCGACCCGTCTGCCGACGACGGCACGCAGGTCGCCGCCGGTGTGCTGATCCAGCCCTGCGATGCCAGCACCGCTGATCGCAACGACGGCCTGCTCATCAGCCGCCACGCCATCGTCTCCGAACACGCGCTCGCGTGGCCCGATGCCATCACCTCCGCCGAACAACTGGCGGCCATTGCCCAGCTCAAGGCGCTGGGCGTCCTCGTCCGTCAAGGAGTCTGACCATGCAGAACATTTTCGAGAACCCGGCGTTTTCGATGTCGGCGCTCACCGCCGCCATCAACATCCTGCCCAACAACTACGACCGTCTGGCCCAGATGGGCCTGTTCGTCGACCGCCCGCAGCGTTTTCGCTCGATCATTGTCGAGCAGCAAAACGGCGTGCTGACCCTGCTGCCGACGATGCCCGTGGGTTCACCTGGCACCGTGGGCGTGCGCGGCAAGCGCAACGTGCGCTCGTTCCACATCCCCCACATCCCGCACGACGATGTGGTGCTGCCCGAGGAAGTCCAGGGCATCCGCGCCTTCGGCTCAGAGACGGAATTGCAGACGGTGGCGGGTGTGATGGCGCAGCACCTGCAGACGATGCGCAACAAGCACGCGATCACCCTGGAGCACCTGCGCTTCGGCGCGCTCAAGGGCTTGATCCTCGATGCCGACGGCAGCGTGATCTACAACCTCTTCACCGAGTTCGGCATCACGCCGCAGACTTTCGCGTGGGACATCGCCGCGCACGACAGCGCTTTCGACGTCGGCAAGGCCTGTCGCGACCTGCTGCGCTACATCGAGGAGAACCTACAGGGCGAACGGATGACCGGCATTCACGTCCTGGTCGGCAAGGACTTCTTCGAGGCGCTGGTCAAGCACGACGATGTCGTGGAAGCCTACAAGCGGTATCAGGATGGTCTGGTGCTGCGCTCGGATATGCGCTCGGGTTTCACCTTCTGCGGCATCACCTTCGAGGAGCATCGCGGTCGCGCGACCGCGCCGGGTGGCGGCGTGCGCCGCTTTGTCGAGGACGACGAGGGCCACGCCTTCCCGCTGGGCACGATGGACACCTTCGCCACCTACTACGCGCCCGCCGACTTCAACGAGACGGCCAACACGGTGGCGCTGCCGCTGTATGCCAAGCAGGAGCCGCGCAAGTTCGACCGTGGCACCGACCTGCACACGCAGGCCAACCCGCTGCCGCTGTGCCACCGCCCGCAACTGCTGGTGAAGCTGGAAATCGCGTAATGAGCCTGGTCGAGCAGGTCTACAGCGCCGCAGCGAACGCGGGCCTTACGGTGCGCTGCCGCTGGTTTCCTGCCGGTGGAGGGGCCGCCCAGACCCGGCAGGTCGGCTTCTCCGCACCGGACGACACGGCGCTCGATGGCCTGACCCTGAACACCGACTACGCGATCACCTATCCGGCGTCGGTGTTCGTGGGGCTGGCCGTGCGCGATACGGTCAATGTCGGTGGCGTGACCTATCAGGTGCGCGATGTCCGGGCGCTGGGCGACGGCACCGAGATGCGCGCCAAGCTCACGAGGCTTTGACCGATGGCTGCCAACTCGATCCGTGAGCAGATTCTGCTCGCGGTGCTGGACGCTGTCCGCCCGTCGGTAGAGGCGCTCGGAGCCACCTTGCACCGTTCGCCCACGGTGGCCATCAGCCGGGAGCAATGTCCGGCGCTGGTGGTGTTCTCCGAGTCCGAGTCCATCACCGAACGCGCCAACGACCGCGTCACGCGCGTGCTGGTCGTGCGCCTTGTCGCGCTCGCCCGCGCAGTACCACCCGCCACGCCAGAAACCGAAGCCGACCGGCTGCTCACCGCTGCCCACGCCGCGTTGCTGGCCAAGCGGAATCTGGGCGATCTGGCGCTCGGCATCCAAGAGCAGGAATGCGAGTGGGACATCGAGGACGCCGACGCCGTGGCTGCCGCCATTCCAGCGCGCTACGCGATCACCTACCGCACGCTTGACACCGATCTTTCAACCAAGGGATGACACCCATGACTTCCATTGTTCTGACCCAAGCGCACACGCACGCGGGCAAGCCCTACAAGGCAGGCGAGCGGCTCGATGTGGACAGCAGCAGCGCCGATTGGCTCATGGCCAACGGCGTCGCCCGCCACGACCGCCAGCCCGACCCTGCGCCGTCACCGGAAGGCGGCGGCAAGCCCACTGAACCCAAACCCACCACCTCTCATCGCAAGGAACCCAAATCATGAGCACCTACGCCAGTTTTCAGGGGCGCGTTTTTCTCGGCAAGCGCGACATCGACGGCCTGCCCATCGAAGTGCGTTCACCCGGCAACGTGGCCGAGTTGAAGCTTTCGCTCAAGACCGATGTGCTGGAACACTACGAGAGCCAGACCGGCCAGCGTTCGCTGGATCACCGGATGGTCAAGCAAAAATCGGCCACGGTGAACCTCACTATTGAGGAGTTCACCAAGGAAAACCTCGCCCTGGCGCTGTACGGCAACCACGTCACTGGCAGCACCGGCACGGTCACAGCCGAACCCATCGGCGGCGCAACGCCCGTGGTCGGTGACCGTTACTTCCTCGCCCACCCCAAGGTGTCGGCGCTGGTGGTGACCGATTCGGCAGGCACGCCCGCCACGCTGACCGCAGGCACACACTACACGGCAGACACCGACTTCGGTGCCCTCCAGTTTCTGGATACCACCGGCTTCACCGCACCGTTCAGGGCCGCCTACACCTACGGCGCAGCCACGGAGATCGGCATCTTCACCCAGGCGCTGCCGGAGCGCTACCTGCGTCTGGAAGGCATCAACACCGCTCAGGGCAACGCCAAGGTGCTGGTCGAGCTGTACCGCGTGGCCTTCGACCCGCTGAAGGAAATCTCCTTCATCTCGGACGAGTACAACAAGTTCGATCTGGAAGGCTCGCTGCTGGCCGACACCACCAAAGCCTATGACGCGCTGCTTGGCCAGTTCGGCCGCATCGTGCAACTGTGAGGGAGACGAGCATGAGCGATCTGGACAAGCTCGTTCCGCAAGCCTGCGAGATCACGCTGGCCGGTGAAACCGTCAGCGTGAAGCCGCTGAAGGTCGGACAGATGCCTGCCTTCCTGCGCGCCATCACGCCGGTGATGCAGCAGATCAGTGGCGAGGGCATCGACTGGCTGGCCTTGTTCGGGCAGCAGGGCGACGACTTGTTGACGGCGGTATCCATCGCCGTCGGCAAACCGCGTGAGTGGGTCGATGATCTGGCCGCCGACGAGGCCATTGTGCTGGCCGCGAAAGTGATCGAGGTGAACGCCGATTTTTTTACCCGGACGGTGATGCCCAGGCTGGACGATCTGTTCGCGCTGGCGAACACGGCGGCGGTGGCCACTGGTTCGACACCGTCCAGCACCTGATCGCCCACGGCCACCGGCTGCCGGACATCCTCGACTACACCTTGGCGCAGGTGCGCGGCTTTGCGGCCGCCACCGTGCGCGAGGACGCAGCCCGCGACGCACGGCTGCTTTCGTTGATCGCCATTGGCGCGCGCGGCGACACCCGCCATCTCGACCAGACCCTCGACAGGCTCACCGATCAGGCAAACCGCCATGCGCATCTCCGTTCGCATTGACAGCAAGGCCGCGCAGGCGCAGTTGCGCCGCTGGGGCGGCGAGTTCCGGCAGAAGGTCAAGAAGGCGGCTGCACGCGGCATCGCCAGCGAGGCGGCCGAATTGAAGCAGAACGTGCGCAGCCACGTCGCAGGCCGGATGACGGTGGTCAAGAAGTCCTTCGTCAAGGGCTTCACCGCCAAGGTGCTCGACAAGGACACAAAACGCCTACCCGCGCTCTACGTCGGCTCGCGCATCCCGTGGTCTGGCATGCACGAACGAGGTGGCGTGATCGGTGGCCGGATGTTGATCCCGCTGCACGGGCGCGTGGGACGCAAACGCTTCAAGGCGCAGATCGCCGAACTGATGCGCGGCGGCAATGCCTATTTCATCAAGAACGCCAAAGGAAACATCGTGCTGATGGCCGAGAACATCAAGGAACACGACCGGCCACTGTCCGGCTTCAAGCGCCGTTACCGCAAGGCCGAAGGCATCAAAAAGCTCAAGCGCGGCGCGGACGTGCCGATTGCCGTGCTGGTGCCGCGCGTGCAACTCAAACGGCGTCTGAACATCGAGCGTATCGTCGCAGGGCGCATCCCGCGTCTGTCCGCGAGCATCGAGAAGCAGTTGCGGCTGGTGGACTGAAGATGGCAAAACGCATTTCCATCATCGTCGCGCTTGAAGGCGCTGACGAGGGTCTCAAGCGCGCCATCACCTCTGCCGAGCGCAGCCTTGGCGGCTTTGGCTCCAGCGCCAAGAGCGCGAGCGACAAGGCGGCTGCCGGGGTGGCCGAGGTCAAGGCCGGGATGAGCGCCTTTGGCGATCAGGTCGCCAAGGCCAAGACGCAGCTGCTGGCCTTTCTGACCATCAATTGGGTCAGCGGCAAGGTGCGGGAGATCGTGCAGATCGCGGACGCGTGGAACATGATGTCCGCGCGCCTGAAGCTGGCCACGGCAGGCAGCCGCGAGTACACGGTGGCGCAGAAGGAACTGTTCGCCATCGCCCAACGCAGCGGCTCCTCCGTTCAGGAAACCGCCACGCTCTACGGCAAGCTCCAGCAGGCGGTGCGGATGCTGGGCGGCGAGCAGGAAGATGCGCTCACCATCACCGAGAGCATCTCGCAAGCCCTGCGCATCTCGGGCGCTTCGGCCACCGAGGCGCAGTCGGCGCTGCTGCAGTTCGGTCAGGCCTTGTCTGCTGGCGCGCTGCGCGGCGAGGAGTTCAACTCCGTCGTCGAAAACAGCCCGCGACTGGCCAAGGCCCTGGCCGATGGCCTGAACGTGCCCATCGGACGGCTGCGCAAGCTGGCCGAGGAAGGGCGGCTCACCGCCGATGTGGTGGTCAATGCGCTGATGAGCCAGAAGGACAAGCTGGCCGCCGAATACGCGCAACTGCCCATGACCGTCGGTCAGGCCTTCACCCGCCTGTCCAACGCCTTCGGGCAGTGGATCAGCCGCCTGGACGAATCCACGGGCTTCACCAAGAAGCTGGCCGAGGCGCTGACCTGGCTCGCAGAAAACCTGGACACGGTGATGGAGTGGCTCAGCCGCATTGCCCAAGTCGGGCTGGCGGTGCTGATCTACCGCCTGATCCCGGCGCTGATCATCGCGTGGCAGACGGCGGGCGCAGCAGCGGTGACGGCGGCCAGCACCACGGCGGCGGCGTGGGCCACGGCCAACCTTTCGGTGTCCAATGCCATCGCCACGGTCGGCAAGCTGCGTGTGGCCTTCGGCGTGCTTGGAGCGGCCATCGTCGGCTGGGAGATCGGGACGTGGCTATCCGAAAAATTCGAGATCGTCCGCAAGGCGGGCATCTTCATGGTGCAGGCGCTGGTCACCGGCTTTGAGTTCCTGCGTTATCAGTGGGAGGTGCTCGCGGCGGTGTTTACGTCCGACACCATTGCCGAGGCCACGCAGCGGCACAAGGAACGCTTGGCAGAGATGAACCGCATCTTCGCCGAGATGTATGCCGACGCTACGGAAGGCTCGAACGTGGCTCAGGGTGCGATGGATAGTGCTGCGAGCGCCGCAGAGGAAATCGCCAAACGGCTCGAAGCCGTGCGTCAAGGCACGCAGGAGGCGATTGGGCGTGGCATAGAGGCGGTTCACTCCGCGCTGGAAAAGCTCAAATCCCGGCTGGGCGAGGTTGAACAGGCTGTCGGCAAGGCTCAGGGTGTGGTCAACGATGCCACCGCCAAGATGGCCGAGGCCTACAAGGGGCTGACGTCCATCGTCGAGGCCAGCCTCGCGCAGCAGGTGCAGGCGGTGAAGAACCGCTACGAGCAGGAGAAGGCGGAACTGGAACGCACCCAGCAGTCCGAAACCGCCAAGATCACCAAATCGACGCAGTTGCTCACCGAGGCACTGACACAGCAGGCGACCCTGCGCCGTCAGGCCACGGCCGAGACGCTCGGCCTGATCGATCAGGAAACGCAGGCGCTCAAGGACGCCGCCGCCCGGCAAGGCCAGACCGAGGAAGAGCGCCGCGCCAACGTGCAGCGGGTCGAGAACGACATCCTCGCCACCAAGCGCCAGACCTTGATGCAGGCGCTCTCCGAGTACCGCCAGCACATCGACGCGCTCAACGCCGAAGCCAACCGGCATCTGGCCGAGGTGCAGCGCATCGAGGAGGCCAAACGTCAGCTGTCGATGTCCACGGAGGAGCGCATCCGCGACATCCGCCGTCAGGGCATGACGGAGTACGAGGCCACCGAGGATCGCAAGCGCCAGATCTCCGAGATGCAGGAGCAGGCGCGCCGCGCGCTGGCCAACGGGGAACTGGAACTTGCCCGCCAGCTCGCGCAGAAGGCGATGGACATGGCCGCGCAGGTGGCCACCAGCCAGACCAACGAGGCCAAGCGCGGCGAGGAAGCGCGCAAGCAGTCCGAGCAGGCGGTGTCGCAGGTCACGCAGCTCGAAGCGCAGTCGCGCGAAGCCTACCGCAGGCAGGAATACCAGCAGGCCACCGATCTGATGCGGCAGGCCGATCAGTTGCGCGCCGAACTGGCGCAGAAGGCCAAGGACGCCGATGCGCAGGCCGCGCAAGGCAAACAGGGCGTGCGTGACGCCATCGACCGCATCCGCCAGTCCGAGGAAATCCTCAACCAGACGCTGGACGCCGAAGCGAAGGCGCACCAGACGGCGGCACGCTCGGCGATCACCGCACGCGATGAGATTCAGCGCACGCTGAACGAGACCACGCGCCAGATCGACGACATCACGGCCAAACTCAAGGACGGTCTGAAGGTCACGCTCGACGCCGACACCACGCGCTTCGACAAGGCCATCGCCGATCTGGACAAGGCACTGGCCGAAAAGGAATACCTGCTGCAGATCCAGGCCGATCTGCAGGAAGCGGAGAAAAAGCTCAAGGAATACGAGCAGCTGCTCAAGGAAGGCAAGACGCTGCCGGTCGATGCCGATGTATCCAAGGCCAAGGAGGCACTGGACAAGCTCAAGACCTACGCCGATCAGAACGCGCAGTTCGAGCTGAAGGTGGCGACCGAGAAGGCGCAGGCGGCCATCACCAATGTCGAGGGGATGATCAAGGCGCTGGATCGCATCCAGACCGAGTCGCAGCATCAGGTGGCCAGCAACGTCGGTGCGGTACGCGCGGAAATCGACAGCCTAAACGGGCGCAACACTTCCAGCACCCACACCATCTACGTGACCAAGGTGGAAACCAATGCCACTGGCGGTCTGGTGGGTGGCGTGCGGCGGTTTGCCGACGGCGGTACGGTGGCTCCGGCCTTTCTCCGGATGAGCGGTGGCTCGGTGCCCGGCTCCGGCCACCACGACACCGTGCCGCGCACCCTGGATGCCGGGGCCTTCGTGATCCGCAAGGCGGCGGTGCAGAAGTACGGCAGCGACGCACTATCTCGTCTGGCTAACAGTGTCGGTTTGGGCGTCGCCCACTTCGCGGTCGGCGGGCGCGTTGCTTCGTTGGGCGGTACCGGCTCCACAGGCTCCGATCCGAACGACAAGTCTAGCAGGCCCAAGAAAAACCGCGAGGCGTTCGAGGCGCTGAAGATGATCGACCTCGGCCTGCAGGGGATGAACGAGTACACGAGCTGGCTGCAGTGGAACTACGGCGCATCGGTCAGTCTGGATATGCGCAGCAAGACAATGGACAACTACGGCAAGCAGGCGCAGCAGGATCGTCGCACGCTGGAAGACTTCATCGGCCGCAAGACGCTGACCGGCAACGAGCGCCAGAACCTCGAACGCATCAAGCAGACGTGGCGGCAGGCGATGGCCCAGCCGCTGCTCTGGGGTAAAGACCTGGAGCGCGAGCTGATCGACTACATGGAGCAAAACCAGGGCGAGTTTTTCCGGCGCGGCGGCTTGGCGAAATCCGACACCGTCCCGGCGATGCTCACCCCCGGTGAGTTCGTCGTGAACCGGCAGGCCGTCGCCCGCTACGGCGCAGGCTTCTTCGAGGCTATCAACAACCTGAGCGCTCCGGCGCAGGCACTGGCCGGGCGCGCGTTGGCGGGCATTCAGGGCTTCGCCTCGGGTGGCCTGGTACAGCCCGCAAGCCGAGGCCTGCCACGTCCATCGCTGCCCGATGGCTCGCCCACCCGCACCGTTCGCGTGGAACTGTCCTCGGGGCAGCAGAAGGTCAACGCCACCATCGATGCGCGCGACGAAGCGCGACTGCTGCAACTGCTGGACGCCGCCCGCGCCCGTACGGCCTGACTGTGCGCTCCTGTTTCTCTGCCTGAGAGTTTCCCGATGCAACTGAAGAACCTCGACACCGGGGTGGCTCTGCCATTGCCCGACGACTTGCTGTGGAGCGACGAGCACGCGTGGTCGCCTGCGGTTGCCAATGCGTCCTACTTGATTACCGGGGCCTTGCTGATCCAGTCGGCCACCCGGCAGGCGGGACGCCCGATCACGCTGGTCGGGCCTTCCGACATGGCTTGGGTGACGCGCGCAGCCGTGAACCAGTTGCACGGCTAGGCTGCCGCGCCACTCACGGCCCACAGTGGTCGCTTTGAGTTGACTTTGCGCGATGCACGCGTGTTCACCGTGGCCTTCCGCCACCAAGAAGCCGCCATCGAAGCCGAGCCCGTGCTGGGCTTTCCGGCACAGGCCGACACCGATTTCTACCGCATCACCTTGCGGCTGATGCAGATCTGACCCACAGGAGAATCCCAATGCCCATTCTTGCAGGCGACGTGAAGCTGGTCGCCAGTCAGGTGATGGACGACGTCGCAGAAGGCGGCGGCGCACCCACCGCCAACGTCATCGTCGATGGCGCGAGCAACTCGCTGTTCAACGACATCTCGGAACTGGATCGTGCGGGTGGCCGCGTGAACCTGCGCAAGGTGTTCGCCAGCATCCAGACCGACACCACCGACACCTATCTGGGCGGCAACGTCATCGTCTCCGACCCTCCCAGCGATCCTCGCGTGGCCGTGACCATCTTCTCCACCCAGGAGGTGTTCGACCGCCGCACGCAGGCGCGCGACCGCATCGAGGCCTATCTCAACAAGGGCTCGCAGTGGAACGGCTATCTGCTGGAGAACCACATCGCGGGCCAGCGCAGCATCCAACTGTTCCAGCGCGTGGGGGCCGAACTGCCCACCATCGGCAAAACCCTGTTTCTGGTGATGAACGAGAGCCTGGCCAACGAGTATGCGCAGTACGTGCGCATCACCCGCATCGAATCGGAAACCCGCACCTTCAGCTACGGCACGGGCAGCGGCATCCAGGACTATCAGGCGGTGGTGGTCAGTTGCGACCTGTCCGATGCGCTGCGCTACGACTTCCCCGGTTCGCCGCCGGATCGCCTGTTCGTCATGGCCAACGGCAAGACCCGAACCCGCGACACCGTGGTGGCCGATGCCGCCAAGTACTGCGGCGTGGTCAAGACCACCCAGCCGGTCGCCATCGGGGATGTGGCAGCCAGCGTCAGCAGCGTGTTCACCCAATTGGTGCCCTCGGCCCAGACCGAGACGCCGCTGCTCGACCTCACCGCAGGCGGCACTTCGGAAACCTTGATCGAATCGGACAACGGCACGGTGTCCTACACCTCGGCGGCCGCCTTCAATGCCTCCACCGTGCTGTCGGTGGGCAACGCCATCCAGCCCGGTACGCTGTCCATCAGCGTCAGCGGCGCAACGATCACCGACAACGGTGGCGATCTGATGTCGGGCACAACGGTGGTCGGCACCGTCAATTACGGGCGTGGGCAGATCGCGCTGGCCTCCAGCGCACCGACGTACTCGGGCACCAAGACCATCAGCTTCCGGCCTGCCGCCGCACCGATTCGCGTGGCCGATACGGCGGGTGTGCGGGTGGATATCGAGAGCCGCTCGTACAACTACATCCTGACCATCGTGCCCAGCCCGTCGCCCGGCACGATTCAGGTGAGCTACCGCGCCCAAGGAAAGTGGTACGACTTGCGCGATAACGGTGCGGGCGTGTTGAAGGGGGCCAGCCCGGAGTACGGCGTCGGTACCGTCAGCTACACCACCGGCACGGTCGCCGTTACCTTGGGGGCGCTGCCCGATGTGGGCAGCGAGATCGTCTATGCGTGGGGTGGCAAGGCCAACTACTTCAATCGCGCATCCAGCGCCATCGCACCGCCGGCGGTGGCCTTGCAACTGACCCATGCCGGTGTCACGCCGGGGTCGGTAACGATCACCTGGAACGATGGCACGGCGCGCAGCGCCACCGATGATGGCAAGGGCACGATCAGCGACCATGCCAGCGGCACCATCAACTACCAGACCGGCCTGATCCAGATCACGCCCGCAGCATTGCCCGCAGGCGGACAGACCTACAGCGTGGCCTACACCTGGGGGCCGCCCAACGAGGAGGAGTTCGAAGCACCGCTACGCAATGGCGACGGCAGCATCGACGTGGAGGTGGATTTCGACGGCCTGATTCCGGGCACGGTGGAACTGGAGTGGAACCTGCTCATCGACCTGTATGAGTACATCTCCACCACCCCCGCCGAACTGCAACTGATCGCGCGGATCGACCCGATCAAGATCGTCAAGGACGACGGGCTTGGCGTGCTGCGCGATCCGCAGGGCCTGTCCTTCGGGACGGTGAACTACGCCACGGGCGTCGTTCACTTCACGCCCGACACCACGGTGCGCATCCCGGTGGCGCGCTACAACGTCACCCAGATCGGCTGGACACGTACCGACGGCAGGGTGTTGCCGGTGTACCGCAACCTGTTCTCGCATTGGGAGTGCATCCCCGCGGGCGCGTCGATGCCCATCGACGACACCGGCTGGGCCAAGGTGCGCTACCGGGCAGCGGGCGCATCCAATGCCACGAATGACAGCTTCACGGCGGGCGCGCTGGCCATCGACCTCACGCCCACCTTTGCCGAGAACATCGTCCCCGGCAGCATCTGCTTCACGCTGGGCGGCAAGACCTACTTCGACCGGCTGGGCAGCCTGTACTACGACCTTGATCCGGTGACGGGCGCGGCGACGCTGGCCGGACAGATCAACTACGCCAACGGCGCGGCCAACGTCACGGCGTGGGTTCCCGCCGCCGCAAACGCGGTGGCGCTGCGCTCGCTGCTGACCACGCTGGATGGCACCCCGGTGGATGAGGTCACCTTCCGTGTCCCGGCCTCACCCGTGCGGCCTTCCAGCCTGCAACTGCTGGCCACGCGACTGAGCGGCGGCACCATCAACGTCAGCGCCAACAGCAACGGCGACATCATCGGCACCGACGTGCTCGGCTCCATCGACTACGAAACCGGCGTGGTGCGCGTGCGCTTTGGTGCGTGGGTGGTGGCAGCAGGCAACGAAGGGCAAAGCTGGTACGACCCGGATGCGGTGGTCACCATCGAAGGCGTGGCCAAGATCTTCAAGCCCGTGCCGGTGTTTGCCGACACCATCAAGTACAACGCCGTCGCGTATTCCTACCTGCCGCTGGATGCCGACATCATCGGCCTCGATCCGGTGCGGCTGCCGCAAGATGGACGTGTGCCGATCTTCCGTGCAGGCGACTTCGCGGTGATCGGCCACACCGCCACCATTGGGCCATTCACGGCCACCAGTGGCCAGGTGGTGGACTGCGGCCGTCAGCGCCTCTCGCGTGTGCGCGTTCTCGATGGCAACGGGGAAGTCGTCACCGCTGACTACACCGCCGATTTGGAAGCCGGAACCGTCACCTTCGGCGTGGTCACCGGCCTTGTGCAGCCTGTCACCGTCGAGCACCGCATCGAGGACATGGCCCAGATCTCGGATGTGCAGATCTCCGGACGCCTGACCTTCACGCGACAGATCACCCACGACTACCCGGTGGGATCGCATGTGTCCTCGGCCCTGGTGTCGGGCGATCTGCGCGCCTATGTCTCCAACCTGTTCGATCAGGCCAGCTGGAACGGCAGCTTTCTGAATGCGATTCAAGGAGCTGCGGCCACCGCCACCTACAACGACGTGCTGGCCCCCATCGTGGTCACCAACGCCGGGGCGATCACCGAACGCTGGGCCATCCACTTCACCAACGCAACCTCGTTCAACGTCATCGGCGAACACGTCGGCGTGATCGCCACCGGCAGTACGGGCAGCGACATTGCCCCCATCAACCCGGCCACCGGCAAACCGTACTTCACCCTGGCCGCCGTCGGTTGGGGCTCGGGCTGGGCCACAGGCAACGTGCTGCGCTTCAACACCACGGGCGCGCTGTTTCCGGTGTGGGTGGTGCGCACCATCCAGCAAGGCCCGGAAACCGTCACCAACGACGCCTTCACCTTGCTGGTGCGCGGCGATGTGGATCGCCCTTGAGGAGAACGTGATGAGCAACAAGGTCAAATGGATGCACCAGGGCTTTGCAGGCGCACCGGTGCTCACCAACAACTGGGGAAGCCTCACAGCGCTGCTGGATGCCTGCCTGGTCAACGGCTTCAATCTGAAGGCGGTGACGGCCCTGACCCGCACGGGCGACGAGGCCACTGCCACCGTGGGCTCTGGACACGGTTTTCTGGTCGATCAGGTCGTGCTGGTCGAAGGCTGCGATCAGCCGTCCTACAACGGCGAGTTCACGGTCATTGCCACCACGGCAAGCACGGTGAGCTTCCGGATCGAAGGCGAGCCTGCCTCGCCTGCGACCACCCAGACCGGCATCACGATGAAGATCGCGCCGCTGGGTTTCGAGATTGCCTTTACCGGCACCAACAAGCGCGCCTATCGCAGCCCCAATCCCTTGTCTAACCGCCACTACCTGCGCGTGGACGACAGCCTGCCCGCAGGCTACACACCGACCTGGGCCAAGTTCGCCCGCGTGACCATCGCTGAAGGGATGGCCGACATCGACACCTTCGTGGGCGCGCAAGCGCCGTTCACGCCCGATGCGCCCACCCGCAATGAAGTGCCGACCGGCGTCGGAGCGGCCATGCATCCGGGCTGGTTCCGCTGGTTTTATGCCCGTCAGAACTGCCCGGAAACCCATGGCGATGGCGGCAACTTTGCACGCAGCTGGGTGCTGGCGGGCGATGACCGGGGATTTTTTATGGCCTGCGCCTCGGGCTGGAGCGGCGACAAGCGGGTGCTGTATGCCTTCACAGACTTCGACAGCTACAAACCGGGCGACCGTTTCGCGTCCTTGTTGATGGCTTCGGAGCGTTACCGGCGCGTGGACGATTACAACCTCAGCTACCCGTCACAGGAAGCGGCTTCCGCCTATTCGCTGGACACCACCGGCAAGATCTGCATGCGCGATTACACGGGCATCGGCGGCAACTGCCGATTGGGGATGCTGGCCCTGAACGACGGCAACCACCAGAACGTCTCAGGGCGCTCGGCGAACATCCCGTTTCCCAATGGCCCGGACTACGGCCTGATCCTGCATCCGATCTATCTGCGTGAGGCCAGCGGACACTTGCGCGGCGTGTTGCCGGGCGTGCTCTGGGTGCATCAGAACCAGCCTTACGGACACCTCACGCTGATCGAGAACATCATCGGCTACGAAAACCGCAAGTTTCTCTATGTGACGGTCGATTATTCCCACGAGGGCAACACCAGCGGCTTTTGTTTCGACATCACCGGGCCTTGGAGACCGTGAGCGATGGCCTATCCGTTCGAGGAGAACTTCGCCTCCGGTATTCCATTGGGTTTCGCCAGCAACGGCGGTGGTGGCGGCATCACCGCAACGTGGAACGAAGGGCATCAGGCGGCTGACCTGGTGTTCAACCACGCTCAGAACTACTGGCGGCTGACGGACGCGCCCTTGTCCACCGACTTCTGGTTCGAGATGGACGTGGAGATCGTTGAAGCGGCCTATACGCCGCCGCACTTCGGGTTCTGGCTGTGGACGGGCATGGCGGCCTACGAAGGGCATCGCCTGTGCATCTTCAACCACCACTGGACGCACTCGTACTGGACAAGTGCTGGCTCCGAACACGAGCGCATCGCCCACGCATGGGCAGGTTGGGCCGTGGTCGGCGCACGGCGCACGCTGCGATTGGAGGTGAAGCGCCAGGCTCAACTGGGCGTATGGCTGCTGCAACTGTCGGTGGATGGCGAGGTCATCTGGCGCGACACCAAGCGGTGGCACGCGTCACTGCGCCCCTGCATCTTTGGCTACGGCGTCACGCTGCGCCTGCATCGCGTGGCAGGCGATGCACCAACTGCGCTGGAGGATGCGCCCACGCCCGTGCAACGGTGTTTGCCCGTCGCGCTGGCGCATCGCATCCTCGTTCCGCGCAACGCGGCGATGGTGGGCTACCAGCACCGCGCCTTGCGTCCGCTGCTGGGCAAGCGCAACCACTACTACCACGGCGACCACCGCATCGCAGGCACGGTGAAGCACCGCGTGAGAGGCGTGATCGCCGATGAACCCTTGCGACGGCGCGTGCTGCTGATCGACGAAGCCAACCACACCGTCGTGCGCGAGACGTGGAGCGATGCGGTCAGCGGCGCGTATTCGTTCGATTACATCAACGCCGAGCCACGTTACCTCGTCATCGCCTTCGACCACGAGCGCCAGCACCGCGCCGTTGTTGCCGACAACCTGCGCGCCCAGCCCATGAGGGAGATGTTTCCGTGATCCAGATTTCGACCGAACTCAACGACTACCGCCTCAACGCCGTCGTCAACTTTCTGGCCATCGGTACGCAAAACGCCACCGTGCGGATTTACAGCGGCGTGCGTCCGGCCCTGGGTGCGCCCCCGAGCGGCGATTTGCTGGCAAGCATCGTGCTGGTTGACCCCGTTGGCGAGGTCGAGGATGGCCTGTTGAGCATCACACCCACAGGCGAGGCGCTGATCGAAACCGGCGGCGTGGCAACCTGGGCGCGCATCGTCAATGGTGACGGCGTGCTGGCGTGGGACTGCGATGTGTCCGATCTGGACGGCACGGGCGAGTTGCGCCTGCCATCGACCACGCTGTACGCCGGGGGCTACACCCGCATCGTGTCCGGCCTGCTGGGGTAGTCCATGAGCGAACCCGGCGATGTCATCCTCGCTGCGACGCTGCCGGAACTGAGCTTTACCGCTACCGCAATCCCGAGCGCCCGTGCGGCGCTGAACGGCACGCTGCCCGCGCTGGTGTTCGCCGCGCAGGCAATTCCGCTGACGGATGCGGCACTGACGGGAACCTTTCCGCCGCTGGCGATGGTGGCCGAGGCGCGCTATCAGTCCTACGCCGTGCGCCCGGTGACGGGGCAGAGCGTCAGCCGCTGGCAGCACGCGGTCGAACACAGCGCCGGGGTGGAGGATCGGCGCGAGGCCACCGCGCACGAACACGCGCCCACGCAGGCTCCGTGGCAAGCGGCTGAACCACAGGGTTTGGGCGTGGCGTTTCGACGTCACAGCACACGCGTGCGTGCGCCTGTGTCCAGCCGGTCGCGGCATCAAGAGGCCGTGCCCGTGCAAACCGTTGGGCGTGCGAGCCACGCCGACGCCATCCGGCTGCGCACGGCGCGTGTTTCTGCCTTCGAGGAGGCCATCCGTGCCGAGTGGCTGCGCTGGGCCATCGGCCATCAGGACACATGGCGTGATCGCCGTTTCGCTGCCATCTCCCGCTACCAGGAGGCGCGGCGGCACGGCGGGCATTTCCACAGTGAGGGCATCCGCAGCGCGGACGTCCTGCGCCGATGGTGGGTCTCGCTTTGGCAGGCGGCCATGCGCCCGCTGCCGGGGCGTCATCCGCCGGTGCCGTTCGTGCCGCCGGAAGAACCGGCCTGCTACCTGCCGAACGCGCATCTGCTGTTCACCGAGGACGCTGCCACCAACGGCGACCTGTTGTTTGTCTGCGAGCACCACGACTATCCGGAAGCCGGGTCGGTGCTCGTTCCCAACCGGAGGGTGTATTTCGTGATCAATGAGGTGACGCTGACCCGCTGGCCAGACGGCACGCCCGTGCCGGTGCTGGGCCTGTCGCTGTCGCTGGATACCGACTCGTGGGCGTGGGGCTTCGATGCCACGCTGCCCGTGACTGCTGAATCGCTGGTTGTGCCCGAGGAGGGCGCTGTGCCGGTCGAGTTGATCGCCACGGTCAACGGCACCGCCTTCCACGTTCTTGCCGAGAACCTGAGCCGCGAGCGCGTGTTTGGCGACGCCAGCATCCGCATCACCGGACGCGGTCGCAGCGCGGCGCTGGCCGCCCCCTACGCGCCGGTCATGAATTTCGCCAACACCGAGGCGCGCAGCGTGCAACAGTTGATGGAGGATGTGCTGACCATCAACGGCATCCCGCTGGGCTGGACGGTGGATTGGGCGTTGACCGACTGGTTGGTGCCCGCAGGCGTTTTCGCCAAGCAGGGCACCTGGATCGAGGCGCTGAACACTATCGTCGGTGCGGCGGGTGGCTACCTGCTGCCGCATCCGTCCGAGAAGATTCTGCGTGTGCGCCACCGTTACCCGGTCGTGCCGTGGCACTGGTGGAACGAGGTGACACCGGACTTCGTGCTGCCGGTGGATGTTGTGGCGCGCGAGTCGCTGCGCTGGATCGACAAGCCTGCCTACAACCGTGTGTTTGTGGCCGGTCAGGAAACCGGCGTGCTCGGCCAGGTCACGCGCACAGGCACGGCGGGCGATGTGCTCGCACCGATGGTGGTGGATGCGCTCATCACCCAAGCGGCGGCGGCACGTCAGCGCGGCATGGCCATCCTGTCCGACACAGGCCGCCAGATCGAAGTGACGCTGCGCCTGCCGGTGCTGCCGGAGACCGGAATCATCGAACCGGGAGCCTTTGTGGCCTATCAAGACGGCGGTGTGGCCCGGATGGGCATCGTGCGCTCGACACACATCGACGCAGGCTTGCCGGAGGTTTGGCAGACCCTGGGAGTGCAGAGCCATGCATAACCTCTACCAGCAGTTCCGGCAGTTGCTGCCCGACGCACCGCTGCAAGCGGGCACCGTGATCGAAGTCGGTGCGGGCGTGGCCTTGGTGGTGCTCCCCGGTGGTGGCCTGATCCGTGCGCGCGGCAATGCCACCGTGGGCGAAACCGTGTTCGTGCGCGACGACGTGATCGAGGGCGTCGCGCCTGCGCTGCCGATGGAAATCATCGACATCTGAATCTTCCCCTCAACCACCCCCGTTTCCCCTGAAACCCGCTCTGATGCTTCGGCATCGGGCGGGTTTTGCATTTCTGGAGAAAGCCAATGACCGAAGAAACCCAACCTGCCACCTTCGTGGAAAACATGCTCCTGCTGCGCCGTGAGGACTTCGACGAGCTGCTCGACCGCGCAGGCGAACGTGGTGCCGAGCGTTGTCTCGCCCATCTCGGACTGGAGAACGGCCACGCCGCAAAGGACATCCGTGAACTGCGCGATTTGCTGGAAGCCTGGCGCGATGCCCGTCGCACAGCCTGGCAGACCGCCATCAAGGTCGTGACCACCGGCATTCTGGCCGCACTGCTGATTGGCGCGGCCATCAAACTCAAGCTGATGGGAGGTGCGCAATGAACTGCCGCATCTGCCTGCTCGATGACTGGCGACGCGTGCTGCGCCGAGCCTGGAGCATCCGTTTCTCACTGCTGGCCACTGCCTTCACGGCGGCGGAAGTGGTGGTGCCGATCTTTGGCGATGTGCTGCCGCGTGGTGTGTTCGTGTTGCTCGCCTTCGCTGCCAGCATCGGCGCGACCGTGGCGCGCATCGTGGCCCAGCCGGAGATGCACCGATGAGCAAGCCAGCATCTCCCCGCACTTCACCTACTGTGCGCCGCTCCGTGACGGCGCTGGCGCTGTCGGCGGCCGCACTGGTCGGCATCGTGCTGCACGAGGGCTACACCGACCGTGCGGTGATTCCGGTCAAGGGCGACGTGCCCACCATCGGCTTCGGTACCACCGCGGGCGTGAAGCTGGGCGACACCACCACACCGCCTCAGGCACTGGCGCGGGCACTCAAGGACGTGCAGCAGTTCGAAGGTGCCCTGAAAAACTGCGTGACCGTGCCGTTGGCCCAGCACGAGTACGACGCCTTTGTTTCCTTCTCCTACAACGTCGGCAGTCGGGCGTTCTGCCAGTCCACGCTGGTGCGCAAACTCAACGCCGGGGACTACGCAGGAGCCTGCGCCGAGTTGCCCCGCTGGCGCTTCTTCCAGGGCAAGGACTGCGCCTTGCCGGAGAACCGACGCTTGTGCGGTGGCCTGGTCAAACGCCGTGAAGCCGAGTACCGCCAGTGCATCGGAGAAGCACCATGAGCCTGATTCCGTGGCCATACCGCTGGCTTGCTCTTGCCCTGGCTGCCGCTGCCCTGATCGGCTTCGGTTGGATCAAAGGCGCAGGCCACGTTCAAGCGCAATGGGACGCCGCCGTCCAGCAACAAACGCTACAGGCCGCCGCAGCCCGCGAGCGGCAGGCCCAAGCCACCATCAAGGTCGTCACCCAGTACGTCGATCGTGTCCGTGTCGTCCGTGAAAAGGGCGACACCATCATCAAGGAGGTTCCCGTCTATGTCCCAGCTCAAGCCGACGCTGCTTGCACTGTCAACCATGGCTTTGTGCGCCTGCACGACGCTGCCGCCGCAGGCGAACTGCCCACCCCCGCCGGAGATTCTGATGCGGCCGCCTCAAGCCTTGCGCTCTCTGCCGTCGCCGGAACCGTCACCGCCAACTACCAGACCTGTCACGAGACAGCAGAGCAACTGAGGGCGTTGCAGAGGTGGGGCGAAGAGATGGCATCAAGCACCAGAAAGTAATCTGTAACTGAGCCCACAGAGGGGCGGCTTGCAGTCATCGTAGGCTTCAACATTCAACCTCGACGTTGAGACGCACATCAATCAACAGGAGTGGGCTGCCGCCGCAACGGAACTGTGGCATTCGGTCTATGGCGGCGGGAAGTCCCGATTCGATTGATGGGAAGCGTACGCCCAAAGCTGTCCCCACAAGGGGCATTGAAATAGAATCGTACTCTGTTACAGCGGACGGGCCCCTTGGCATGCCGACAAGCAATTCGAAAGAAAAGACACTGCTCTTCACATCGTATCTATGTCTCGTGCCGTAAACGTTGTCAGGCCGAAAAATTTCTTTTAAGGCGACAAAAGGAAAACATGAGATATCTAGATACGGGAGACCGGGATTCAGGGCAAACACTTGCGAGTTGGATAGAAAGTGCGGTACGGGGGCGAGTAGCCGAGATCCGTATTCAAACTGGCTTCTTTTCACTTGACGGTGTTGGGTTGCTCATCCCCACGCTTGAGCAGTGTAAAGTCAATAATTGGACGACCAAGGTGCTTATTGGTTCGAATGACTCGAGCACCTTGAGAGATGACGTCGAGAGATTGGTGGAAATTATCGGAATACCGCGAAGCCACGCTCAGCTGGGTATCGTGAATTTTAGCGGTGCGTACTTTCATCCGAAAACCTATCATATTCGACGTGCTGATGGTTCCCAAGTTGCATTTGTTGGATCGGCGAACCTGACTGCGTCGGGACTGGCTTTGCATGTGGAAGCGGGGATTGCCCTTGACACCAAAGAAGGCGATGATCCAAGGCGTTTGTCGGAGATTGCCACGGCTATCGATCGTTGGTTTGATACACAACGAGATGGGCTAACTGTCATTTCGGGCACAGCGACCATTGATGCAATGGTTGAAAGTGGGATTCTTGCGTTAGCGCCGCCACCGCGCGCCGTAAATCAAGGGGCAGGATCGGTAACCGCTAACAGGCCAGCGCGCCCGCGTCTGCAGCCTCTTTTTTCTTTGCCACGTGTTGGGTCGACTGCTGGACAAGTGCCAACACAACAGACTGGATCTGCGCCTCCAGCGCCGGTAGTTGCACAGACTCCAGCACAGCCCATTGCCACTGTAGCCGCAAACCTTCCCTCCGCACCAAGGCCTGGGTTTCCTCCTTACCTTCTGTTTGCACCAAATGCAGTAGCTCCAACGGTCGGTTCATCAGCATTGACGGGGGCCCTACTGCCAGGAGGCTCAGTAGGACTGATTATTCAGCTCAACCGTGACAGTGCACGTCATTTCATGGGTAGAGAAGGCACGGCAAACATCAGTATTCCGGTGGCAACGATGTCTACGTTGCGATTTGGAGTCTATGGCAAGCACGATCGTCCTCGTGCTGAGTTCAATCTCAGGCTGCGTTACGTGAATAACGCTGGGGTAATCGATGGAGGGATAGCCAAAACGAACATAATGGGATATGGGTTCACAGCAGCTGAAACTGGGCATGGTGATATTCGTATGCTCGTGCCGACCGAAGCGCGGAGCTTGGGTCAAGCTGTGGCTGCTTCAGGGGCGACTCCCCCAACAGCAGGTGATGTTGCTTTTCTGGAATGGCCCACTTCGCTTGATCCGTCGTTCCGACTTAGCTTCCTTGATGGTCGCTCAATCATTGGGCAGCAAGCGGCAAGCTTATTCAATACAGCCGTCAACGCCGGACAAGTTGTCGGAAATGGAGCTTGCTGGCTGGCAGCCGGAGTTTCACCGAACTGGTAAGAGAATGCGGAGCGTGCCTACGGAGCTTAGCGGGCTGCTGAAATACTGTTTTTGCTTCTTGGCTGCTTGTGCGCGAACACTTCTCAAAAGGGGCTACAAGCGTTTTTTGAACTCGGGTAAGGGGTCAAGCAACCCCCGAAGAAGGGGGCAATGACTTCTTCTTCGAAGTATTTCAGCAGCCTGTTAGAGCGTTTTCTGTAGGGCGGCAGAAGCGTGGCGGGAGATTTTACCTCCCTCAAGGAAAGGAAGTAAGGCGACCGCGAACTTATCACGATTTGTGTAACAACGCCCTAGTCTTCTTTTGCTCGCAAGATGACCAACGCCTCGGAGTTAGTCGCGTTGTTCATATGTAAACCATACCGCTGATAGGTTTGAAGTGGGATAGTTTCAACGTGCTGCCAGCCTCGCGCCGCAGCGAGGTTGGCAAGGTGCTGGGGTGTGTTAATGTCAAAGCGTACGCCCCCAAGCACAGTGTGATTGCCGCCCACGATGAGTCCAAAAGGTGAATTTAATTTAACAAGCCGTCTGACCGAAGCAAATGCATCAGACATACCCGAAAAGTAGCGGTACAAAAGACGAGGCATAACCTGTCTTCTAAAGCCATCACTTTCAGACAATGCGTGCTGCAAGCGGATGCAGAGCTCTGCTTCCGTACAGGGAAGCAGGGCGTCGTTCGATTCCAAGGCGGTCAACAGCGCTTTCTTGCTCCGTCCGCGAATTTCACGGCTACCAACAAGCTCGGCCTCTAACGACAGAACATCAGAAGGTGCTAATAGTCCTAGCCATACGAGACTTAGTCTTTGGGTGTCAATATAAGGTAGCGCCGTTGCATATGGAGGGCTTGTCAATGCGAGATCGAATGTGCCAGGCTGGAGGGCAGGATGATCTGGGGCAATCTTGCAGTCGACATGAATTGCTCGCTGCTTTGCTTTGATTACTCCAAGTGCTTGCTGAGTATCCAATAGCCGAGTACAGAATGTGCGTACTGCCTCCTCGTAAGCTTGAAAGAATGATATATCTGGAAATGGTGACTTTCGCCGCCTAATCCGCAAATCATTAGGCTCTTGCAACGAGTAGTCACGCAGCAGATTCGAGGCAATCGCCAGCAGAACCTTTGAGCTCGCACCGCCAAACGCCTCAATTGCAAGCCTCAGCCTCTCAATGCTCTGCAAATTATCGGCAGGAAACCATGATTGAAGATATTCGCCACGCTCGTCATCCAGTAATGGATATTGACGAGAATGTTTCGCCTCAGCAAGGCATGAGGCAGCATCATGGAGCAGCTGTTCTGCTGGAATATGTAGCGATAGCAGCTTTGCATTGGCAATAAAAGCGGCCAGCGGATTGATATCTGTGCCAACCGCATCAATCCCTAGGTGCGCGCATTCGACTAAAGAAGTACCGCTACCACAGAATGGGTCTATGACAACCTGCCCAGGCTTTGCTGAAAAAATATTTAATATCGCCTTCGCAATTTGTGGGTTGAATTTACCTTTGTACTCATGCAAACCATGAACTGAATAGCGAGTGGACTGACGGTTTACATTGTTGCCGTTAATCCGCTCTAGAATGCTTTGCTGTGTCTTGATGGCGATGACGGAATTATCTTTCGCATAATCCGAAAAATAAACCAAGCGACTGGCCAATTCGGGTCTACTCGGCTGAATCACATGACATCCATCATCTCTTTCTTCTATTGCAGATGGTCTGATTAGACTTTCGACTTCTCGAAGAGCGAGGCCCTTTTCGTAGGGGTAGTATTTATAGCGATGCCAAGTTAGCTGCATGTTTTGTTAGCTCTTCTTGAGAATGAGAATGGTTTCCGTCTTAATGTTCGCGTGAGATAGATTGAAAGATTTTCGATTTGCATTTATTGCGCGCTCAAGACGAGCAATCGCACAAAGACCAAATTCTTTTGCCACCTGCTCAATAATTTCATCGTTTTTAATAATTTTCCCGTGAATCTTGGAGCGCCCAACAACAAAACAAGCAAAACCCTCTTTAACTAAAACATTATCAACAAGTGACAGTACTCCACGCATCTGGTCAATAAATCGATCGGCGGTGTGATGATTTTTTTTAAAAAAGTGAGCTCGCGCCCCGATTTCCTGCTCTTTAACGGAGAGCGGATCAAAACCCAGCCACCACATTCGATATTTGTGATAAAGCCAGTATTCGTAGGCATTCGGATAGGGTGGGGATGTTATCACTAATCCCACTGGTATCGGGATATTCAGAGGATCAACCTCAAGCGTATTAGCTTCTAACACATGCGCTTCTGCCAAACTCCAAGATCGACTCTTTAATGCGTGCAGTATTTTGGATGCGGAGACGCGAAATAGATCAAAGACATCGTCATAAGAAACATTTTTATCGATCGCGGCGTATCGTGTATCGCTATCTTGATTTGAAACACGAACTAATATGCTTGAAAGCGTCAACTGAAGCTGGGTTAGCCATGGGGCATATAAATCATCTGTAATTGTTTGCGCAAGAGATCCAACTGCTAGCTGAATTTCACTTTTGAACCAGTGGTCTACATTAGGAATATCGGGAGGCTGTAGAGATTTTACGCTACGTGCGCGACCAATAACCTCCTCTACCACCTCCATAAATCCTTCAGCTAGTGGACTCGTTTTGACACGTGCAATAAGACATGCAATTGGATTGAGGTCAATTCCTACGGAAGGAAGTCCTGCTCGCTGAGCCTCAAATAGAGTAGTTCCCGATCCTGCAAAGGGATCGAGGACACCAGTGCCTTTTGGCAAGGGGAGAGCCTCAATTAAAGCGCGAGGAATATCACCTATGAACTTCGCCGGATAAGGATGAATTGATTCGATAGCAGGAGCCTTGGGGCGCTCTCGAAAGTCCCAATCAATTCTTTCAAGTTGCTCTTGAATTGATAAAACGTGAGGAGCTGTTGCTCGAAACCCGTTATTCAGTGATTCTTTGAAAGTGATTTCCATTTTCTTCTCATTCTTTGCCCTGCGCATTGTTCTCTTTGGACTGCTCAGCTCTGTTAGCGTCTATCCGTTTGGGCTGCAGCAACGATAATTGTTCCATTTCTTCCAAATACGCTTCAGCGTTCTTCAGGAACCATTCTTTAAGCGACATACCCTCTCTTGCGAGTGCAGCATAGAGTTGCCGTTTAACGGCCGGTTTGACTTCAATGACTATGCGACCGCTGCTACCGATGCTCATAGGGAGTTCGTGACAATGAATGTGATGTCATGAATGTTACATTACATCAATGAAAATTGGAAGCCAAGGTCAATCTCAACTGCTGCTGACAGCTGAAGACTTGGGTAGCGTCTAGGCGCTATGCCTCGACAGGCTCAGGGGCGTGCAGGCAACCGTTCAAGGTCAGGTTCAAGGGTATTGAGAGAGTTGTGATGATGAGCTTCAATGTCAGTGTTTCTGAGACTCGTAGCCTCAACACAGCAGTGCCTCAACACAGCAGAGGCTCAACTCTTCGTAGCATTGAAACTTACGGCGACCCTGACAAGTAGCAACCATGAGGCCATCGCCTCTTTCAGCTGGCCAAATTATCGAATCCACGGCCTCAAGTCCAAAGTGTTACCATCTGCATCAGGAAGCGGTCGCGGGTTCGGTTCCGTGTTCCGCCACCAATACCCAAAATCCCACCCCTTATCGGTTGGGATTTTTTTTGCCCGTTCCCCCAGTGTTGGCGCGGTTTCCGGGCCTGGCCTCGCAAACGTTCTCGAGGCCATTTCCTTTGTTGGCGAGGGTTTAAAAGTTTGGCTGGAACACGCAGGTGATCGAGCGCAGTGGGCGGCATAGTTTTAAGACGCTGCCCAAGCGCTGGATTGTGGAGAGGATCTCTGCCTGGCTGAGTCAATCGAGAAGATAGAGCAAGGACTCGAAGTCACTGTCGCTTGAAGATCGCTTGCGTTCGGCGCACGGTCAGGCTTCTGATCTGATTGAGAACAGCCCTCAAAGCGGCGGCGTACGAGAGCCAACACGGCGGTGCTGACATACACGGCGTCCGCCCGCAACAGGGCCTCGGTGGCGGTCATCACATCATCAATCAACAGCACACAGCGGCCTTACAGGGCGGGCAGGCGCGCCAGAAACTGGGCGCCGAAGCCGGCCGGCTGCAAGGCATCTTCATCACGCTGGACCCCGCGCGCGACACGCCCGAAGTGCTCAAAGCCTACGTGACCAGCTTTGACGAAAGCTTCATCGCCCTGACCACGCGCAGCCCCCAGGAGCTGGCCGCGCTGGCGCGCGAGTTCAAGATTTTTTACCGCCAGACGCCCGGCCCCATTGAAAACAGCTACACGCTCGATCACACCGCCGCCAGCTACATGTATGACCCGCAAGGCCGCCTGCGCCTGTATCAAACCTGCGGCATCGGCGCTGACGCCATGGCGGCCAACGCGCGCGCATTGCTGCACGCGAAAAACACAGATTGAGAATCTGCTCAAAGACGCAGAAACAGCCCGGATTCCAGTTCGCCCCAGAACCTGCTCATGATCTGCCTGCGAGGGGCGAAAGTGCGAAATTGAAATGAGCTGCAAGGCACAAACGACAGAAGGATCTTGAACCGGCTCTTCAGTGAATGGCCGCCTCTTGCAGCCACAGGCTCAGGCGGGCGCGGTTCCATTCGGTCAGGGTCTGGGACAGCTCGAGCTGGGCTTGCTGGAGCTGGGTCAGGCTCTGGTTGAGCTGGGTGATGTCGGCGGCGCCTGCGGCGTACTGGCGGTGCGTGGACTGGGCGGCTTGCATGGACAGCCGCCACAGCCGCCTGGCCAGGCGCAGGTTTTGCCAGGCGGCGCGGGTCTGGGTATGCAGTTGCGCCAGGGTTTGCAGGGTTTGCTCCTGGGCTGCCTGGTATTCGATGTATTTCTGCTCGGCCTGCGCTTGGGCGGCGCGGACTTTGTAAGTGCTGGCAAAGCCGTCGAACAGGGGCACGGTCAGGCTCAGGCCCAGCACGTTTTCATGCGTGCGGCTGGCGGTGATGGCGTTGTTGGGGCGGCCATTGCGGTAGTGGGCCAGGTTCAGATCCAGCGTGGGCAGCCCTTCGGATTGCGCGGCGCGCAAAGCTTCTTGTGCGGCTTGCCACTGCGCCCGCGCGGCAAGAATGGCGGGGTGGCGCTGGCGGGCCTGTTCCAGCCAGTCCGGCAGGGGCGGCAGGGCCGGGGAAGATGCATGGTCCAAGTCAGCCGGCTGGTCCGGGTCATGCGCGGCGGGCGCGCCTGCTTCGGGCGCTGCGGTTTGGTCATCAGCATCGGCGTCAGCGGAAAGGCCGATGTCGTCTGCGCTGTCTGCGCCGCCTTCTTCGCTGCCAGCCGGAAAAACGTCTTGCAGCCGCAAAGGCTGCGCGGCAGGCAGGCCAGTGAGGTAGGCCAGGCGGGCGGCGGCTTCGGCGTATTCGCCTTGGGCGCGGCTCAGTTCAAGCTGAATGCGCGCTTGCGCGGCCTGCGCTTGCACGGTGTCATGGGCGCTGCCTGCGCCGCCTGCCTGGCGGCGGCGCGCGGCTTGCACGGTGCGGCTGGCCAGCGGAGCCAGGCTTTGCTGGGTGTGCAGGCGCGTTTGGGCGGCCTGGGCGCGGCCCCAGGTTTGCAGCAGTTCAGTCAGCGTTTGGTGAACGGTGGCGTCTTGCGTGTAGAGGGCCGCTTGCAGTTGGGCCTGCGCGGCGGCTGTGCGGGCACTGCGCGCGCCCCAGTCCCACAAGCGCCAGGCGATAACGGCGTTTTTGGAAGTGGCCCAGGTGGTGTGGCTGGGAACGTCGGAGGGGCCATAGCTGACGCGGCTGCGCTGGCGGGCCAGCCCCGCGCTCACCTGGGGCCAGCGTCCGCTTTGCGCCTGCCCCACTTGCGCGGCCTGCTGGGCAATGGCGGGCCAGGTGGCGCGCACTTGCGGGTTGTGGCACAGGGCCAGATGCATGGCGGCAGGCAGGGTGAGCAGCGGCG